>ERZ1036464.68-NODE-68-length-67960-cov-25.572285_pt1 | contig 67960 bp, 55 predicted proteins | sample MGYA00514230_ERZ1036464 | MGnify/ENA primary metagenome ERZ1036464 (study PRJEB33795, sample SAMN09464918) | human gut metagenome | isolation source: Bloodstream | host: Homo sapiens | place: USA: Stanford, California | collected 2016-06 ... | reverse complement strand
GTAAGACTGGCTCCTTTTTCTGTTTCTGCTTTTTCGATTAAACTTCTGCCGGAAAGGACTTCACGGGAAGAACGGATATCTTCATGTGGAAGATGTGTCGTGTTATTGGGGTAAGATGATACTTCTTATCGTGTAGGGGGAATTGTTTTATTTGTTAGATTACTGGTAGCGTACAGCTGTACCTGCGGCAGTAACCATTAGCATGCTTCCGCTTCCTCCAACTGTTTCGTAATCCAGATCTATAGCGATTACAGCGTTTGCCCCCATCTGTGATGCCTGATCACTCATTTCTTTTAAAGCGGTTTCTTTTGCTTCGCGTAATACGCTTTCGTAAGAACCTGCGCGTCCTCCGACAATATCCCGGATACCTGCGAAGAAGTCTTTGAATACATTTGCTCCGATGATCGTTTCACCGGATACGATTCCGAAGTACTGGGTGATTTCTTTTCCTTCAATCGTGTTAGTTGTTGTAAGTAACATAGCTTTTTAATTTAATCGTTTAGGAACAAATATAAGATAAAGGGCGAACCAGTTATTGATTCACCCTTTGTTTTTATGTTTCTTTATATGAATTTATTTTACTGGTTGATCGGTCATGATAAATTCTAATTTGCCGCCTTTTATGACGTCGGTGTGGTTGATGAATGGGGTGTCGAGGACTTTACCGTTCAGTTTAACCTCTTTAATATATTTGTTGGCTGCACTATTGTTCTTTACCAGGATTTCGAATATACCGCCTTTTACATGAATAAGCGCTTTGTCGATCATGGGACGGCCCAATGTATAAACCGGAATTCCTGGAGCAACCTGATAGAAACCTAACGCACTCATTACATACCAGGCGGACATCTGTCCGCAGTCCTCATTCCCAATGATGCCGTCTGGCTCGTTGGTATAGAAATTCTGCATGATCTGATCCAGGCGTTCCTGTCCTTTCCAGGGAGCGTCCGTCCAGTTGTATAGATAAGCCATGTGATGGCTCGGCTCGTTACCGTGTGCATATTGGCCGATCAGACCAGTAATATCCCCGGAGGCTTCTTCACCATCAACTTGAGAAGAGGTGGTGAATAATGTGTCCAGACGTGTCTCTAATTCCTTCTTACCACCGATAGTGGTGATGAAGTTGTCCATATCATGTGGTGCAAAGAAACTCCATTGGAAGGCATTCCCTTCGGTATAATCGCTCTTCATATGGGAAGAATAACGAGGATTGAACGGTGTACGGAAAGAACCATCACCCATCACTCCGCGCATCATCTTGGTCTCCGGATCTAAATAACGCTTGTAGTATTCTGCCTTTGCCGCATACTCTTTAGCCAGTTCCGTATTTCCTGCTTTAGCAGCGATCTGAGAGATACACCAGTCATAGTAGGCCATCTCCAATCCCCAGGAAACAGATTCGGGAACCGAGTCGGCTGGGACAAAGCCGTATTTCTCCTTATAATAAGGGTGACGGGTAATCAGATCCAACTCACGTGTTCCTTTAAATTTCCCTGCCAGATCGTCCCGGTAGACAGAAGAACGGGCTCCTGCTTCAGCCCAAACATTCAGATCACCTTCTGCCAGCTCTTTAGTCACTAAGTCCGCCAGTACGGAGACAGCCGGATAACCTACCATGCAACCTGTATAGCTGGAAGCTAACGGCCATTTCGGAAGGATTCCCCCTTCTTTATATCCTTGCACGAGCACTTTCCCCCAGTCGGCAGCCCGTTCCGGTTGGATGATTGTCATCAGCGGATGCAAGGCGCGGAAAGTATCCCAAAGCGAGAAGACGGAATAGTTCACATAACCCGGTTCCGCCCGGTGTACCTTCTTGTCCATCCCTAAATAGCGTCCGTCCACGTCCTGATAAGCATAAGGTGCGATCATCGTGTGGTAGAGAGCCGTGTAGAAGTTCACCATCACTTTCGGATCGGAGCTTTCAATCTGGATATCATTTAAAGCCTTGTTCCAGATATGCGCAGATTCAGCTCGTGTAGCATCGAAATCCCATCCCGGTAGTTCGGCCAGCATGTTTCTTTCCGCACCGTCCGTATCGACAGGAGAAATTGCTACTTTTACATACAGCGGTTTGTTGTTCTCCGCAAATTTGTAATGGAATTTCAGGTCGCCCGGTGTGTTAAGACGCAAGAACAGCGAATCCTTCCGTAAATTCCCGTCAATATACTGGTATAGCGTTTCGATCGGTTCCGAGAAGGTGATCCGGTAAGAAACGGCATGGAAATGTGCCCATCCCTGCGTCCTGATAGTCCCTTCCACCGTCGAATCGTTTACAAAAAGATATTCGTTCCCTACTAACTTATGCCCCCAGTTTGGTTGCAGCACATGGCCGAGATCGAGAAGGACACGGCGGTCCTTCGGATTATCGTATGTGTATTTATGGAATCCGACACGATCTGTACTGGTCAACTCCACATTAATCCCGAAATTATCAAGACGCACCGCATAATAGCCCGGCGTCGCTTTCTCTGTCTCCTTTTTGAAGGTAGCTACCGGCCTGATCGAGTCACCGCCGGAGAAAGGAAGGATCGCTACATCTCCCAAGTCGCCGATACCCGTACCTGACAGGTGCGTATGGCTGAAAGCATATATCTGGCTATCATCGTAATGATAGCCGCTACTGGCGTCCCAGCCCATGATATGTGTATCGGGACTGACTTGTACAAGAGCAAACGGACGGGTAGCACCGGGAAAGGTATGCCCGTGAAAGCCTGTCCCTATAAATGGGTTCACGTACTGGACCTCATTGCGTAGTTGTTCCTCGCCGGACGGTTGGCTACAGGCTGCCAAAAGCCCGAGCACTGCAGCCTGAAGGAATAGGATTGTTTTCTTCATGTTATATTATCTGTGTTTTATCTCCTAAACGAATAAATTATTATTTTTGACTTTACAAATATAATGAAAAAGAACAATATACGCGTATATCTTATTTCATTTATATTTGATAATGCTTATCTTTGAAGCGCTAAGTCTAATTTAATCCTATTTTATGATGAAGACAAATATGGGAAAAGTTTTTACTACGCTTCTTTGTATGATGATGTGTTTATCACTTTATGCGCAGGGATTTACTCCTGACATGGTGGTCGGTTTGTGGAACTTCTCTGCTCCCAACGCTCCTTACGGTTATCAGGAAGGGACTTGCCAGATCAAGAAAACTGGTGAAAACCTATCCGCCGTTTTCACGATCAGCGGTACGGAAATGACCGTGAAGGAAATCAAGAAAGAGAGCAATACCTATAAATGCAATTTCTATGTAGATGGAACCTATGTTTCACTCATTTTCAAACAGGAAGATAAAAATCAACTGGTCGGGAAAGCAAATGCAGAAGGTATGGTAATCCCTATTACATTCACTAAAATAATCAAAGCTGTTCAAGCGCGATAATCCGTTTTTTATTTATGTTTACTGTCATTGGTATTATGTTCGCGGGTATTGCCGCAGGCTATCTTTTGCGTAAAATCGAATTTTTGCAAAAGATCGGCAAACCTATTTCTTATACGATCCTTTTGCTTCTTTTCCTTTTGGGAATATCTGTCGGTGCGAATAAGGATATTGTGGATAACCTTGCCACATTGGGTGGTCAGGCTTTCCTGCTTGCCTTGGCAGGTACGGTAGGGAGCGTGCTTGCCGGCTGGGGAGTCTATCATCTGTTTTTTAAAGAAAGGAGCCGAGGATGAAAGGAAGCTTGATCGTTGTAGGTTTTTTTGCGCTCGGTTGCGTGTTGGGATGGAGTGGCCGGTTACCCGATGTCGTCATTGAAAACGACATTACGGTATATGTTTTATATCTGCTCATGTTTCAGGTCGGGCTTAGTATCGGTAGTGATAAGAAGCTAAAGGATATTCTCGGCAGTATTCGTCCGAAACTGCTTTTGGTCCCTTTTGCCACGATTGCCGGGACGTTGGTATTCTCGGCTTTGGTCAGCTTGTTGCTTACGCAGTGGAGTGTTTTTGATTGTCTGGCGGTAGGAAGCGGTTTTGCCTATTATTCTCTATCATCTATTCTGATTACCCAATTGAAGGAATCTTCTTTGGGTGTCCAACTTGCCACCGAATTAGGGACGATTGCTTTAATGGCGAATATCATGCGAGAGATTATGGCCCTTCTTGGTGCGCCTCTTTTTGTCAAATATTTCGGCCGGTTGTCTCCTATCTGTGCTGGAGGTGCCACGACTATGGACACAACTTTACCGATCATTACCCGTTATTCGGGGAAAGACCTTGTTTTTATTTCAATTTTTCATGGAATTATTGTCGATTTTACGGTACCGTTCTTTGTGTCGTTTTTCTGCTCGTTTTGACAAATTTGTATGGGCAGATGAAGATTAAAAAAGGAGGTGTGTCAAAATTCCCTTGTCCCCGCGCTTGACGCGGGGCCGCAAAAGGACAGACCTTATCAATCAGATTTTTATAGGGCTGGCTTTAATGCGATCCCGCGTCAAGCGCGGGAACAGGATAGTTTCGACACTCCTCCTTTTTTATTATTTCTTATTAACCTCTTTCAGCATCTCTTTTACTGCCTCTTCTAGCTGGTGGTCTTCACCTTTTAGCTGTGATTCAGGGGAGTTGTAGACCTCGATGTCAGGTTCGAGTTGCAGATTCTCAAGGTAACGTCCTTGCATATCCTTCATGCCGACCTGTGGGATTCCGAAGACGATCGACGGATCAATCTGCGATTCCCACCATACGGCAGTCATCGTGCCTGGTACAGGAGCACCGATCAGTTTGCCAAGTTTCAGAGTCTTGTATGTCCAAGGAAAACCGTGTGCATTTGAATAATTATCTTCACACATCAGCACGCATGACGGTTTCAACCATCTGTTGAAAGGATCATTGCCGATGAATTGTCCACGCGGCATAAATTTGGCAAACAGTTCTCCGCTCAACAGGATTGCCAGGTCCTCGTGCAACCAGCCACCGCCATTATGGCGCGTGTCGACGATGATCGCCTCTTTCTCACGGTAGCGGCCTAACATATCGGAATAGATTTCGCGGAAACTTTCGCTGTTCATCCCCTTGATATGTACATATCCGATTCTTCCGTTTGACAATTTCTCGACCATCTGACGCTTTTGTTCCACCCAACGTTTGTAAAGTAAATTAGACTGTACACCGTAAGTGATTGGTTTCACTTGTTCTTCGAAACGCTCTTTAGTTGTCGGGTTGTAAACGGACAGCAATACCTTCTTGCCTGCCTTGCCATTTAATAGCGGATAATAATCTTCGCCGCTTTTGATGCTTGTTCCATCTATCTTTTCGATGATACAGCCCGGTTTGATCTTGCTGTCGGCTTTTGTCAGCGGACCTTTGGCGATGATCTCTTCAACCTTTAAGCCGTCGCCTGTGTATCCGTTGTCATAAAATGCGCCCAGGCTGGCTGTGGCCGGAGTAGAGGAAGCGGAGTAGTAACGGGCTCCGGTATGCGAACCGTTCAGTTCGCCCAGCATTTCGGAAAGCATTTCTACGAAATCGTAATTATTGTTGATATGAGGAAGGTACTTTTCGTATGCTTTTTCATATCCAGCCCAGTCGATACCGTGTATTTCCGGATCGTAGAATTTGTCTAATACCTGACGCCATGTGTGATGGAAGATATATTCGCGTTCCTTTGCCGGGCGGTATGAAAATTCGGCTTTGAATGCGATCGGAGCCGTTTTGCTGTTTTTGACCTCGATCTTTTTCAGCTGACCTCCTGAAATGAGGAAGATATTTTCACCTTTTTTGTCTGCGAACATACTGCCACCGCCGACACCTTTGATCAGCAGTTTGGTTGTGTTTTCTTTGAAATCGTGTTCCCATAAATCATAACCGCTTTCGAAAGCTGCACAATAATAGAGCTTGTCTCCTTTAGGAGTCAAGACGGCATCACCTAAGAAAGAGGAGTTGACAGTCAGTCGCATGATACGGTCTTTGCGGTTTGCCAAGTCGAATTTGAGCGGTTCGACAGTTGGCTCTTCCTTTTTGTCTTTATTCTTGTCCTTGTCTTTGTCCTTGTCTTTATCTTTTTTAGTGTCTTTATCCTTGCCTTTATCTGTATCGCTCTTTTGATCTTGTTTTTCTTCGTCCAGCAGTGCTTGTTCTTCTTTGGAAAGACGGAACTTATCGTATGCCTCACCGTCGAAGAACATGATGTAGACGTCGCCTTGTGCTCCCCAGCTGCCATGACTGCGGTAACCGGCCCGGTCGGATGACCAGATCATCGCTTTCCCATCCAGCACCCATTTAGCGTTGTTGTCGGAATAGCCGCTTTCGGTCAGGTTGGTCATTTCGCCGCTGCCGTCTGCTTTCACTAAAACGATGTCCGTATTGTTCCATCCGCCAACTGCGATGTATTTGGCAAGGAACCATTTGCTGTCGGGTGACCATTGGTAATGTTGGTCACCATCGGCATACGAATAGTTGTATTTGCCATCCAGGACAGTACGTACCTGTTTGCTTTTTAAGTTAATCACGCGTAAAGTCGTACGGTTTTCCAAGAAAGCTACTTCCTTTCCGTCGGGAGAATACATCGGCTGGAAAGAGGTCTGAGAAGTTACCACCAACGGCTCTTCCTTCAATTCCTGTGCATAGGTGAAGTATTTGTCGTCCTTGCGCACCAGGCTGCTCTGATAAACTCCCCAGGTTTCACCCCGTTCGGCCGAGTAAACCAATGAGCGTCCGTCTGGGCTGAAATCAAGATCGCGTTCTTGCTGCGGGGTGTTGGTGATCTGTTTGGTTGTTTCATAGTCGACCGAAGTCACATATACATCGCCACGCACGATAAAGGCAACTTCCTTTCCATTAGGAGAAATTGCGATATCGGTGGCCCCACTTGTCTTGAGTTGGTGGATCAGGTCGTTCTCCACCTTGTCCGAAATGATCCGGACATCCACTTTCTTTGGTTGTGCGCCCTCTTTGACCGTATAGATTTCACCGTCATACCCATAACAGAGGTTACCGTTACTGTCGGAAGTCAGGAAACGGACGGGATGCGTGGTATGGTTGGTTATCTGCCGGCTACTTTTGCCGGTTAGGTCGTTCTTGAATATATTAAAGCTTCCTTTTTCTTCGCTTAGGTAGTAGAAGGAAGAACCGTCTGCCGCCCATACCGGATTGCGGTCTTCTCCCTTAAAGGAAGTGATCTTTTGGAAGGAACGTTCCGGACCGAGCGTGCACAACCAGATGTCGCGCGTGATAGATGACTGGTGGTGTTTGCGCCAGGGGTCTTCGTATCCTTTCTTGTCCTGGTATAAGAGTTTGTCGCCCTTCTTGTTCAACGCCAGGCTCTCCATCGCCAGGGAGGAATAGAGCTCAGGGCGCCCGCCGTCCAAGCTGATCCGGTAGATTTGAGGAAATTGTCCGGACGGGAACTGGCTGTCTTTCGTATCCTGTTGGATGGCTGCCGAGTAGAGGATATGTTTCGCATCGCTGAACGTTTCCGGATATTCGTTTGCGGAGTGGGTGGTCAACTGCTTTGGGCTGCCTCCTTCCTTGTCCATCACGAAGATATCGAAATTTCCGTTCCGGTCAGAAGCGAATACGATCTTGCTGCCGTCAGGTGACCAGACCGGGCGCGTATCGTGAGCCGGGTGGGTTGTTAACTGGGTAGCTTTGCCACCGTTTGCCGGAACAGTGTAGATATCGCCTTTGTAAGTAAAGGCAATCGTTTCACCGTTTGGAGAAATTGCCGGATAGCGCATCCATAGCGGATCATTTTCGGCCAGCACGTTTGTCGTAAATAGTAGTGCTGAGGTCAGAATAAATAATGATTTCATGCTTCGCGTTTTTATGTGCGTAAAGATACGGTATTATTATAAAAAAAGAGATAAATAAACTAAATAGTAGTCGTTTAGTAGTTTATTTCTATCTTTACGAACCCAAAGTGAGGGACGACAGAGGTGAATATGCACGAAACAGCGATACATAGCAATACTATAGAAAAACTTAAACGTGGTTCTTATGAAGCATTCGATACATTATATAATATGTATGCGGACTCTTTGTACGGTTTCGCCTTACTGCATACGAAATCTGTTGTCCAGGCGGAAGATATCGTGCAGGAGACGTTTCTCAAGCTTTGGAACATGCGTGCCTCCTTGTCTGTTGAAGGTTCTTTCAAATCCATGTTGTTCACGATAGCCAAGAACCATGTGATCGATGTTTTTCGCCGACAGATTAACCGTCCAGATTTTGAAGATTACATTCGCTTTTGTGAAGATGAGAACTTACTGGATAATGCTACAGTAGAAAAAATATATTATGATGACTTTATCGACAAGTTAGCGCTTGCCAAGCAAAAACTGACTCCCGCGCAGCGAAACATCTTTGAAATGAGCCGTGAAGAAGGAATGAGCAATGCCGAAATAGCTGCCCTTTCGGATATCTCCGAGCAAACGGTAAAAAACCATTTGTCTGCCGCATTAAAATCTCTGCGCGAGGAGCTCCGGAAATATAATTACTTGTTTGTCCTTTTTATATAGAAAATCAGAAAACGCCTTCGTTTCTCTGATGATTTCCCTATTTTTTTCAGGTATTCCATTTGGGTGAAAATTTATTTTCATGCAGGAGAAAATAAATTTTCATGCGGAGGAAAATAAATTTTCTCTTGCATGAAACAAAAAATATGCTTTAGAGCATATAAAAGTGTCTGGTACTTTTTCGATACATCTTCGTGTAACTATAAACAATCGACAAATTATGACCGATTTATTTAATAAATTATATTCTCAATTCTTAAGCGGAAAGACCAATCAGAAAGATTTCGAGGACTTCAAGGAGTCCTTGAATCATCTTTCGGATCAGGAACTATCCGAAAGAATGGAATCATTTTGGAATGAGAATACTATTTATCCGCCTATGGAAGCCGTCCGTAAGCGGGAAATTCATCGGAACCTTCGTTTACAGATAAATCCTCCTAAAACATCCATTCGCTGGTCACGTATCGTGGCGGCGGTAGCTGTGATTGCAGTCTTGTCCGTTACGGCGTGGAATTTTTCTCTTCTGCACGAACTGCAAAAAGAGAATACTTCTTTCTTGGCGGAAGTCCCGGCTGGAGATAAAGTGCAGTTGACATTGCCAGACAAGAGCTCTGTCAAATTGAATTCGGAGAGTTCTTTGTCTTATGCCTATGTCGATGGCAAGCGTGTCGCCCGCTTGAAGGGCGAAGGCTACTTCCAGATTTCCAAAGATAAGAAACATCCGTTTGTCGTGCAGGTCGGCAATTTGAATATCGAAGTGTTGGGAACTTGCTTCAATGTCTATTCGTATGAGGATAATGACTTTGTAGAGACTTCTTTGATTGAAGGTTCCGTGCGCCTCTATGATTCTAAATCTCCTTCTGAAAGTTTTATCCTGAAGCCGTCGCAGAAAGCGATCTATTCGAAAAATAGTGGAAAAATCAGTTGCCACAATACAGACAATATAAAAGAAACAGCTTGGACGCAAAATCATCTGGTGTTCGAATCGGAGAAGTTGGGTTCGGTGTTCCAAAAGATCGAAAGATGGTATGGAGTGCATATTGACCTGCTATGCCCGGAGATTGCGAATGACCAGATTTCCGGCTCTTTCAAGGATGAGCAACTCCCGTATGTCATGGAAGCTTTGAAATTCCAGTACGGATTTAATTATGAGATCACAGGAAACAATGTTACGATCAATAAGTCTAATCAATTAAAAATAAGATAAGCCTATGACGATGAACAACTGAAATCGAAAAAAAGTGTTTTTAAAAATCAATTGTTTAATTCTAACTTAAGTCTATTAATCATAGTCATGAAGAAAGTATTTCGGAGTGCAGCACTCCTGTTATTGTGTACGACTGTGTACGCACAAGACATTACGCAAACGATGTCGATGAATTTGCAAAATGTCACATTGAAAGAGTTTTTTAAGAATTTGGAGGCTCAGACTTCCTTCTCGGTTGTCTATCGGGATGTGATCCTAAGCGAAGATGCCGACGTTGTCGTTTCGGCTTCCAACCGCCAATTGAAAGACATCCTGTCTCAAGTACTGGAAAAATACGGCCTCTCCTACAAGGTGAGCAACAAGACGATCGTCATCGTCAAAGCCGAAGCGCAGGCTCCCGTGAAGAATCAGAAAGCCAAGAAGATCACCGGTGTCATTACCGATGAGACCGGTTTCCCCGTAGCCGGAGCGAACATCGTTGTTAAGGGAACGACCAACGGTACCGTCTCGGACATGGATGGTAACTTCTCTTTGGAGGCTGCTCCGGGGGAAATGTTGGAAATCTCCTATATCGGTTTCTTGCCAATGGAGGTAAAGGTCGATAACAAAAATAAGTTCGACATCCTGATGAAAGAGGATGCTCAAGGCCTGGACGAGGTTGTTGTGGTCGGTTATGGTACGGTGAAGAAAAGAGACTTGACAGGTTCTGTCGCTTCCGTAAATGCTTCCAAGATCGCAGCTGTCCCGACCTCCACCGCGTCGGAAGCGTTGCAAGGACGTATTCCGGGTGTGGTCGTTTCTAACTCCAACTGGTCACCGGGTTCGACTCCGAGCGTGATGATCCGTGGTAAGCGTTCGATCACGGCAAGCAATGATCCGCTGTATGTGATCGACGGTGTTCCCGTTACCGGTGGTATCGGCGAAATCAGCCCGTCGGATATCGAGTCTATGGAAGTGCTGAAAGACGCGTCGGCAACGGCTATTTATGGTGCACGTGGTGCGAACGGTGTTATTTTGATCACGACCAAGCAAGGTAAATCAGGCAAGACGCAGATCGATTATAACGGATATGTCGGAGCACAGACAATCCTGAACCAACTTGATTTCTGGGATGGTCCGGAATATGCCGAATATACGCGCGAGGCATATCGCAATACGAGCAATAGTGCGATCCGCTACAATTCAGATGTGGCTTCAAGAGACCAGGATTTGGTCTGCCCGGGATTTACGCGCGACCCGTCGATCATGGAATCGGTCATGATGGGTTGGGGGGAAGATGGTGTGTACAACCCGTCCCGTGTGCGTACGACCCGCTACATGGATCATGTGACTCGTACAGGTATGGTGACCGACCATCAATTGAGTATCCGCGGCGGCGGTGAACGGACGAACTTCCTGGCTTCTGCCACTTACAATAAGAATAACGGTATTTTCAAGGATGAGGATTATGAACGTTATTCGATCCGTTTGAACCTGAACCATGAAATCAACAAATATGTGAAGATCGGGGCGCAGACGCAATATTCGCATGCCATTCAGCAGCGCGGAGCCGGACTTGCCGGTGGCTGGCGCTTAAGCCCGTTGGCACAGTTGTGGGATGAAAACGGTGAGATTATTCCGTTACCGGGTTCTTATAATGTATATAATACGATGATGGACCTTGTTCCGGGTGCTGTAGACCGTCCGTTGAAGACTACCCGCTATTTAGGCAGTTACTCTCTGGACATCAAACTGCCGGTCGACGGTTTGAAGTTCCGTTCGAACTTGGGTATTGATGCCCGCACCGTACAGGACTATGAGTTTCGTTCCGCCGAAACCAGTAATCGGGGTATGGGGACTTCATATGCAAGGAACGCTGTGGACAAATACACGATGTTTACATTGGAAAATATGCTTTTCTACGATAAGACGTTTAATGACAAGCACACATTGGGTGTGACTTTGTTGCAGTCCATCCAGGAAGACAAAAAGGAGAGTGTGAATGTTGCAATGGAGAACCTGCCGGCTGATAACCTGAAATATTATGATTTGGGATCAGGATTGGTGACTAACACGATCGGCAGTTCGATGATCAAGTGGAATATGGCTTCTTTCATGGGACGTATCAATTATAACTATTTGGGACGTTACCTGTTGACGGTTTCCGCTCGTTATGACGGTTCTTCCCGTCTGGCCGACGGACACAAGTGGGTGCTTTTCCCTTCTGCCGCATTGGCATGGCGTATCAATGAAGAATCTTTCATGGCGAATACTTCCGGATGGTTGGATAACCTGAAACTGAGACTTGGTTTTGGTAAGACCGGTAACTCGGCCGTAGATCCTTACCAGACGAAAGGTACATTGTCGTTGATCCGTTATCCGTTTGATAATGGTGGAACTCCGACGATCGGATATGCTCCGAATGCGATGGCCAATAGTCTGTTGACGTGGGAAACGACGGATCAGTGGAACTTGGGTATCGATTTTGGTGTGTTGAGAGGACGTATCAACGGTACGATCGACTTGTATATGCAGAACACACATGATCTGTTGCTGAAACGCCAGTTGCCGGTTGTTTCCGGCTTCCCCGATGTGTTGTCGAATGTGGGCAAGACACGTAATAAAGGTATAGAAGTGTCTATTAACTCTATGAACATCAATACGAAAGACTTTCAGTGGACAACTGATTTGATGTTGTCTTCCAACAAGGAGGAAATCGTTGAACTGTATAATGGCAAGAACGACGATATCGGTAGCAAATGGTTTATCGGCCAGCCGGTGAATGTTCACTATGACTACCACAAGGTGGGTATCTGGCAGAACACGGAGGCAGATCTTGCCGAGATGGCGAAATTCGCTGCCAACGGAACGGATTTTGCTCCGGGTGATATCAAGATTGAGGATGTGAACAATGACTATAAGATTACGGATGCTGATAAGCAGATTCTGGGTAACCCGCGTCCGAAGCTGATTGCCAGTATGGTGAATACCTTCAACTATAAAGGGTTCGACTTGTCGGTCTTCTTATATGCGAGCTTTGGCGCTATGCTGTATAACGATATTTATGCGGTGGAACATTGCGGACGTAATGGTGGTGTGAAAGTGGACTACTGGACACCAAACAACCCGACGAACGCTTATCCTCGTCCGAGTATCGACGAAGAGCGTCCGATCTACATCACGTCCACTTATTATGAAAAGGCAGATTTCCTCCGTGTGAAGACAATGACGATGGGATATACGTTGCCGAAGAGCCTGACTCAGAAGTTTATGGTTGAGAAACTGCGCGTTTACTTCACGGCACAAAATCCGTTCATCTTTACCAACTATACAGGTATCGACCCGGAAGCGGCCAAAGTCAACGCGGCAGGTAATCCTGAAACAAACGGTAGTGGTTTCGGTACTCCGAGTATCAGCTCTTGGATTTTTGGTATAAACTTGACTTTGTAATTTTAATCTTAATAAATAAGGAATGAAAATGAAATCTATATATTACTATATGCTGGCAGGCCTGACGCTTTCTACATCAGGTTGCAGCAGTTGGTTAAGCGAAGACGATGCTCCGGTGATGTCGTACGATTATTATGAAACGGAAGCCGGGGTAAATGCCGCCATTACGGCAGCTTACGGTTTCCTCCGCTGGGGAGTCGGCGGTGAACGTTTCAATGTTCTGACCGAATTAGGAACTGACTTGTTTACGGAAGGTGAAGATGGTAGTAACCGTGAATCGTATAATAAATATGCGACACAGCTGAATCCGGACGACGGTATTCTGTATGAGATGTGGGAAAACCATTACAAAGGGATTAGTGATGCCAATATCGCCATGCAGAAGATTCTGGATTCCCAAGACTTGTTAGAAAGTGTGAAAACACAAAGTTATGCCGAAATGCAATTTATCCGTGCTTATTTATATTTTGATTTGGTGCAACAGTTCGGACGTATTCCTTTGGTAACGGAAGGCAGTTTCGAGATTCGGACGGATTTCAAGCGTGCTCCGGTTGCAGATATTTATAATGTTATCATCAGTGATTTGCGTAATGCTGCCGAAAATTTACCGGAGAAGGCTTCAGTTTTGGGACGTGCCACACGGTATTCAGCTGCCCATCTGTTAGCGAAGGTTTATCTGACTCGTGGCAGTGCGGTCAAGGACGCGCGTGGTCAGAAAGCGACGGATATGGACAGTACGCTTTATTATGCAGAGCAAGTGATCAACAGTGGGGCTTACTCTCTGCAAGAAAACTTCTCCTCTCTGTGGGATATCAAGAATCAGGGGAATTCCGAGACCGTGTTTGCCGTGCAGTTTACAACAGAGCCTATGTTCAATGGAGATGGTAACAAACAGCATCTTTATTGGTTGTCTTGGTATGAAGACCAGCCCGGTATGTTACGTGACATTGAAAATGGTCGTCCGTTCCGCCGTCATGTGGCTACCAAGAAGACTATGGATGATCTGTACGACCGGCTGCATGATTCTCGTTTCTACAAGAGTTTCAAGTGGGTATATTATGCCAATAATGTGAATACCTTGCCTGTTTGGGAATCCCTGTCTTATGACGGTTCTGTTTACTTCAATCCGGATCCTTCAAAAGGACAGATTTCCGGTCAGCTGAAATTCCAGCATGGCGATACGGCTATTTATTATACGATGGAAAAGACCGGATATGAATCGAACAGTGATGATATGCGTAAATTCCGTGCCAACTATACTTATTCTTATTTCCCTCGCGAAATGCACTCGATCCGTTATTTCCCGTCATTGGTGAAATATCTTGATCCGAGCCGTCCTTCCGTATCCGAAGAAAAGGGATCTCGCGAATGGGTGCGTATGCGCTTGGGAGAAACATATCTGTTGGCTGCGGAAGCTGCTGGCCGTAAAGGAGATTTCGACAAAGCTGCTGAATATATCAATGTGATCCGCAAGCGTGCCGCTTGGGCTGAAGGTGAGCAGAAAGACCAACAGATCTGGCTTTTCGAAGGTGGAGTGAACGATACGCAGAGCACGTATGACGCATTGAAAGTTTCCCCCGCCGACCTGCAGGGTGATTTTATCGAATTTATCCTGAACGAACGTGGGCGTGAATTGTTGGGAGAGACCAACCGTTGGGAAGACTTGGTTCGTTGTGAACTGTTGTATGACTGGGTGAAGAAATACAATCCGGATGCAATCTACATCAAACCGTATCACAAACTTCGTCCTATCCCGCAGAAACACATCGACCGTTTGAACCCTGTCGGCGAACTCAGCGAAGAACAGAATGAAGGTTACTATTGATGTCTGTCGTTAGAGATTAAGCGATATAAAAAGTAGGTATTAGTTAAAATGTGGCCGGCTACGATGGAATAGATGATATTCCGTTCGTAGCCGGCTTTTTCTGTGTTTTTTCTAAAGAACCTTGAAAAAAGGAGGGAGGAATATCGGTTTTTTGAATCTTCTGTTTATCTTTGTCGTGTACAGTAAGCTAGATAAAGCGTTATCGCTGGTACAACTTTGGTGGTGAACACGAAAGTTTATATATTATCTCTTGATTGAAACCTCGAAATTTCTGAATAACTAGTGGATAGTATGTGAATTTTGTTCGCGTTTTTTCTTGTCATGCAAAGTGGGTGTTTATGCACTTGTGTATTCAAGATAAAAAACGTGGGTAATTATCGCATACAACTAGTTATAGGTTGTTCGAGGTCCTTAATCGAGTGTATGTTGTTAATTCCCACGTTTCTTTATAATAACCATCCTGTTTGAGATATTGTTGGAAACATGGGGTGTTTTCGGGTAGAATTTAAGTAAATATGGAATTACCTTTATCTATCTCAAATCTTCAGGAGCAATGGTTGCTATCCTTTTTGAAAAAACTTGATCCTGTCAATATTGCTGAGCTTTTTTGGCAATTGCGACCTTATGTCGTTTTGCATCATGTGGAATTTAAGGAGTCTTCATTTTCTTTTTTATCAGTTGGTAGTATTAATTTTGTGGATATTGTTGGTTTTGTTCGGGAGGAGGATACTTTAGGCATTCTGTTGAAGAATGGCCGCTTCTATTTATTTTCTGTAGCAAGCATGGACCGGCAGTGCATATCGGTTTGTGATCCTGAATTTTATAAGCAAACGGGGAGATTGTTGTCCGGTTGGTCTTCTTTTGTCGCGAAACAGCAATTATTGTGGTGGAAAATAAAGGAATATCTGCGCAGGAATATACTTTGAGGTTTACTTTTTTTACCTTTGTCGGCAGACTAAACGATAATAGGTATGAAGAAGAAACTTATCTTTTCTTTATTGGTTCTGGCTGGTGCCCCTTCACTGTTGATGGCGGCGGATGAAGCGCGTCTGTTGCGTTTTCCGGCTACGAACGGCAATGAGATTGTTTTCTCGTATGCGGGCGACCTCTACAAGGTCCCGGCTACGGGTGGCGAAGCCGGGCGCCTGACTTCGCATGTGGGGTACGAGATGTTTCCCCGTTTTTCTCCGGACGGCAAAACGATTGCATTTACCGGGCAATACGATGGTAATACGGAAGTCTACACTATGCCGGTGACGGGTGGGGAACCGTTGCGTGTGACCTATACGGCAACGAACAGCCGGGATGACTTGGGTGACCGTATGGGGCCGAACAATATCGTGATGACCTGGACGCCTGACGGCAGCCGGATCGTGTATCGTAACCGCATCAGCGACGGCTTCAGCGGAAAGTTGTTCACGGTGGAAAAGGAGGGTGGCTTGTCCGAAGTTATTCCACTTCCCGAAGGCGGATTCTGCAGCTATTCTCCTGATGGTAAACAACTGGCTTATAACCGTGTCATGCGGGAGTTCCGTACCTGGAAATATTACAAAGGCGGGATGGCGGATGATATTTGGATTTATAATCCCGATAAGAAGACTGTCGAAAACATTACGGACAATCCTGCCCAGGATATTATCCCTATGTGGATCGGCGATGAAATCTTTTTCCTTTCCGACCGTGACCGGACAATGAATATCTTTGTGTATAATACGAAGACCAAACAGACGGACAAAGTCACAGACTTTACCGAATACGATGTGAAGTTCCCAAGTGCAAACGGTAATATGATCGTTTTCGAGAACGGTGGCTATATTTATAAGATGGATGCCGGGAGCAAAAAGCCGGAAAAGGTGAACATCACCCTGACTTCCGACAATATCTATGCCCGTAGCGAAATTAAGGATGGGGCCGGTTATCTTACTGAGGCCAGTCTGTCACCAGATGGTGAACGTTTAGTGGTGACTGCCCGCGGAGAAGTGTTCAACTTGCCGGTTGAAAAGGGAGTGACAAAAAATATCACCCGTTCTCCGGGAGCACATGACCGTGATGCGCAATGGTCGCCCGACGGCAAATTCATCGTCTATATTTCGGATGCCACCGGAGAGACGGAGCTTTATATGCAGGATGCCACCGGAGGTGAGCCCGTCCAGCTGACAAAGGACAATGATACTTATATCCGTAGTTTCGAACTGAGTCCGGATTCGAAGACACTCGTTTATACGGATCGTAAGAATCGTGTTAACCTGTTGGATATTGCTACAAAACAGGTGACCACCTTGTTGCAGGATCCGATGGGCGAACCGCGGGGCGTGACTTTCTCGCCGGATAGCAAATGGTTGACTTATACCCGTACAGGGAACAATGAATATAGCATCGTTTATGTTTATAATCTGGTTGATAGGAAAGAATATCCGGTGACAGACAAGTGGTATGATTCTTCTTCTCCGGTATTCAGTACGGATGGTAAATATCTGGTTTTTGCATCTGCCCGGGACTTCAATCCGACCTACGGATCACTGGAATGGAACCATGTCTATAATAATATGTATGGAGTTTACCTGGCGATGTTGTCCAAAGACACTCCTTCGCCTTTCATAGAGAAGGACGCGGAAGTTGCTGTTGCCAAAGAGGAATCAAAGAAAAATACACCGGCAAAGAAGGAAAATATAAAGAAAGACGAACTTGCTACTTCTGTTGTCAAGATCGATTTCGACGGGATTACGGACCGTATCGTCAAGCTGCCGGTGAGCCCTTCCTATTACGGGAATTTCTATTCGGACGGAAATAAAGTTTACTACTGGGGACGTGGCGGAACGAAAGTATTCGACCTGAAGGAGCAGAAGGAAGACGTGGTGGCTGACGGTGCTTCTATGGGTGTCGAACCCGGTAGCAAGAAAGCGCTTTTCTTCAAGAATAATGCTCTTTATGTGACAGATATCCCTTCGGGAAAAGCAGACTTGAGCGATCCGGTGAACCTGTCGAATATGAAAATCACGGTCGATTATCCGAAGGAATGGGCACAGATTTTCGATGAGGCATGGCGGGCCTTCCGTGACGGTTTCTATCTGGAGAATATGCACGGGGTAGATTGGAATGCGGTCAAGGCAAAATATCAGGTACTTGTTCCGTATGCCAAAACACGTCTGGATTTGAACTACATCATCGGTGAGATGATCGGCGAACTAAACTGTGGTCATGCGTATGTGAATCCGGGTGAGGCGGAACGTCCCGACCGGATAAAAACGGGTATGTTAGGTGCTGAGATCTCTCGTGACAAGAGTGGTTTCTTCCGTTTGGAAAAGATTCTTCCGGGCGCTTCCTGGAGCAAGTCGTTGCGCTCTCCACTTGTCGAACCGGGCATCGAGGCGAAGGTGGGTGAGTTTATCGTAGCAATCGACGGCGTGCCGACAAACAGTGTGAAAGATATGTATTCGTTGTTGGTCGGCAAGGCAGATGTCCCGACGGAAATTTCGTTGAACAGCAAACCTCAGTTGGAGGGAGCACGCAAGATCGTGATCAGTCCGCTGGAAGAAGAATATTCTTTGTATCATTATAACTGGGTACAGGATAATATCAAGAAAGTCGACAAAGCGTCGAACGGCAAGATTGGCTATATCTATATCCCGGATATGGGACCGGAAGGACTGAACGAATTCTCCCGCTATTTCTATCCGCAGCTTGATAAGGAAGGTCTGATTATCGATGACCGTGCCAATGGCGGCGGTAATGTTTCGCCGATGATCCTTGAACGTCTTTCACGTGAACCATACCGGCTGACGATGCGTCGTGGTTCGGCTCGTATCGGAACTGTTCCCGATGCTGTGCAGGTAGGTCCGAAAGTATGCTTGATCAATAAATACTCGGCTTCCGATGGTGACCTCTTTCCATGGGGCTTCCGTGCATTAGGATTGGGTAAACTGATCGGGACGCGTACGTGGGGCGGTATCGTCGGTATCAGCGGCTCGTTACCTTATATGGATGGGACGGACATCCGCGTACCTTTCTTCACAAGTTTCGATCCGAAGACAGGTAACTGGATTATCGAGAACCAGGGTGTCGATCCCGATATCCTGATCGATAATGATCCTGTTAAAGAATGGAACGGTGAAGACCAACAGCTTGACCGTGCCATCCAGGAGGTCATGAAAGAACTCCAGAACCGCAAACCGCTTCCGGGAGTTCCGACACCGAGAGACTTTAGTAAATAATTGACAATTAATGATGAGGTGTGCCAAATATTGGTATTCATGGGACGCAGATAACACAGACGAGCGCAGATTAACGCAGATATTATTAATTATCAGTAAAATAAATCTGCGTCCGCCTGTGTATTTTGTGTTATCTGCGTCCAGTGATATCAAATTGACACACCCTCATTGGATTAGTCGTCATTGTCCGTTATCAATTGTAAATTAAAAAATATGGAACGTTTTGCCGCAATCGACTTTGAGACTGCTAATGGGAAACGTAGTAGTATTTGTAGTATCGGGATTGCCATTATTGAGGATAATAAGGTGATCGATTCTATTTACACGCTGGTCCGTCCGTATCCGAACTTCTACACCCGGTTTACCACTGCCGTTCATGGTATAACCATGCAGGACACGATCGATTCTCCTGACTTTGAGGAAGTTTGGTCTGAGATTGCCGGCAAATTGCAGGATATTCCTCTGGTTGCCCATAACAGCCCTTTTGACGAAGGTTGCCTGCGGGCTGCTCACGAAGCCTATGACCTTGCCTATCCCAAATATCAGTTCTATTGTACCTGCCGCTTGTCAAGGCGCATGTATCCTTTCTTGGTCAACCACCAACTACAGACTGTTGCCGCTCATTGTGGATACGATCTGACCTATCATCACCATGCAATGGCCGATGCTTATGCCTGTGCGCATATCGCGGCAACCATGATGCGGGAAAAGGGAGTCGAAAGGCTGTGTGATTTATGATTTACTCACCGGCAATCTTGTTCACTACGACCGCAATCGCTCCATCGCCCGTCACATTGCAAGCGGTCCCGAAACTATCCATTGCGATATAAAGAGCAATCATCAGCGCCTGTAATGTCTCGTTGAACCCTAACATACTTTGTAGCAATCCGAGTGCAGCCATGATAGCGCCTCCCGGTACACCGGGAGCTGCTACCATCGTGACTCCTAACATCATAATGAATCCGGCAAGGGAAGTAAAGGTGACGGGCTCACCTGACATATACATGATTGCCATCGCACAGGCGGTGATCTTCATCGTGCTGCCTGCCAGATGGATAGTGGCACAAAGGGGAATGACAAAGATCGCGATGTTCTCCCGTACTCCGTTCTTGACCGCCTGTGCCAATGTTACAGGGATGGTGGCGGCTGAGGACTGTGTCCCCAATGCGGTTGCATAAGCCGGAAGCATGTTTTTCAGTAACCTGAGCGGGTTTTTTCCACTCACGCTGCCAGCAACAGTGAACTGGATAAGCAGCAGCAAGACATGCAGGACAAATATTACAATTATCACTTTCAGGAACATGGTGATTACGCTCATGACTTGCCCGCTCACCGTCATGTTTAGGAAAATGCCGAAAATATGAAGTGGCAATAAAGGAATGATAACTGCCTCGATCAGTTTCGTAATGATTTTCTGGAAGTCGGAAAAGGCTTCGTGTAATACTCCTCTGTCGATATAAGACAAGCCGAGTCCGATGGTGAAGGATAGCAGTAAAGCTGTCATGACATCCATTGGTGGTGGCATGGCGACTGTGAAGTAGGGTTGCAACATGAAATCTTCGGGATTTTCCATTGCCGTCAACTCCGTGTTGACCGGTAGGATGTGGGGGAAGATTGCCGAGCTGCTGAAATAGGTAAAGAAACCGGAAAAAATAGTCGAACCATACGCGAGCAGTGCAGTTAATGCCAGTAGCCTGCCGGCCCCTTTGCCTAATTCCCCGATGGCCGGTGTCACCAACCCCAGAATAATGAGCGGGATTGAAAACGACAGGAAGTTGCCGAACAAAGAATTAAATGTAACAAAGATGCGGGCGATCCCGCCGGGCAGGAACTGCCCGAACACAACACCGGCTGCGATGGCAATAACGACCTTAGCCAGTAACGACACTTTCAGTTTTTTCATTTTTTCTTTTTATTTTGAACCCGATTGCAGCAATCGTGATGCTCATCAACGGGCTGATTAGATTAAAGAAACAATAAGGAAGATAGGTGAATGTTGCCACTCCGAGGATTGTGGCCTGTGTCATACCGCAGGTATTCCATGGGATCAGTACGGAAGTGACCGTGACGGCGTCTTCTACCGTACGGCTCAGCAGACGGCTTTCATATCCTTTCTTCTTATAAATGTCCTTGAACATATTTCCAGTCAGGATGATGGAAATATATTGGTCGGCCGTGCAGATGTTGAGGAACAGCCCCGATGCGACTGTCGACGCTACCAGTCCGACCGTCCGTTTCATAAAGCGCAGGAATACAGAGGTGATACTGCCTAACATCCCGCTTGCGGCCATTGCCCCACCGAAACACATGGCACAAAGGATCAGCCAAATCGTATTCATCATGCCCGACATGCCTCGCGTGGCAACCAGGCTGTTCAGATCCGGATTACCGGTTTCTATGCCTGTGCTGCCGTAAAATGTCATGAACAGGCCCTTGAAATTGGATTGGATAGTCGAGGTTGGTAAATTGGAGATTTCTTGCAATAGATGTGGCTGGAAGATCAACGCGAACATGCCTGCCAATGCTGCCGAGATGAACAGCGTGATGATTGACGGAACTCTTTTGGCAATCAGGATGCCGGTGATGACCGGCACGATCAGTAGCCACGGCGTGATGTGGAACGTGTTGTTCAGGGCGATCGAGTACTGTTCGATCTGGTCCGTTGCTGTCGCCTCATGTGAAAAACCGGCTACCGTGAAGATAACGAGCGTGACCAGCATGGAGGGAACTGTTGTGATCATCATGTAGCGGATATGTTTGAAAAGAGGTGTGTCCGTCACCGACGAGGCGAGGATGGTCGTGTCGGAAAGCGGGGATATTTTGTCCCCGAAATAGGCTCCTGAAATGATTGCTCCGGCAATCCATCCGTCGGAGAAGCCTTGTGCCTGTCCGATTCCTAAGAGGGCGATCCCGATAGTGGCGATGGTGGTCCATGAACTTCCCGTCATGACCGAGACGACCGCACAGATGAGGCAGGTCGACGCCAAGAAGAAACTGGGATGAATGATCTGCATCCCGTAATAAATCAGGGTGGGGACGACACCGCTTATCATCCAGCTGCCTGACAGAGCCCCAATAATCAGCAAGATGATCAGAGCCGTCGCAACACCGGTGATATTATTGACCATCGCCAGTTCCAGCGCCTTCCAGCGTACTTTGCTGTAGGTCATGGCAATTAAGCAGCAGATAGCGGTAGCGGTAAGCAACACGATCTGGCTGCCGCCACTGAGGGCATCGCTGCCGAATGTGCGTATTGTCACAAATAAAAGGGTTACCAAAACAAGTATGGGAACCAAGGATAGTAAAGGCGAAGGAATCTTCGTCGGATTATGCTCCATTTCTCAATAATACTTATTCTATGTGTTTACTTTGCAAATTTAATAGAAATGCCCTGAAGTGCTTCTATTATGTAAGTGATTTTAAGAACGTATTAATGATTTTGCAGTAATAACTCCTTCAACTCTTTTACTCCTTCCGATGCTCCTTTCCGTATGAAACAGATATCATCGCGATAGGCTTTTACCTCTTTCGGATCGATGAGATAGATCGGCTGGCCACGGCGCACATAGTTCAGCAGTCCGGCTGCCGGATACACGTTGAGCGAAGTCCCGATCACCACAAAAATGTCACAGTCTTCCACCAGGCGGATCGCCGGGTCGATCATCGGAACCGCCTCGCCGAACCAGACGATGAAGGGGCGGAGTTGTACCCCATGAGGGTCCTTGTCTCCAATATGTAGGTCTGGATTTTCGGGCGATATATCATAAGTCGTATTCAAGTCGCGAACGGAGCAGGCTTTCATCAGTTCACCGTGCAGATGAACCACATGGCTGCTTCCTGCTTGTTCGTGCAGGTTGTCAATGTTCTGAGTGATAATATGGACGTCGAACTCTTGTTCCAGGTCGGCGAGCCCGATATGCCCGGCGTTAGGTTTTGTGTTCAATAATTCTCGGCGTCGTTGGTTGTAAAAGTTGAGTACCAATTCCGGATTGGCAGCAAAGCCTTCCGGGGTTGCCACATCTTCTACCCGGTATTTCTCCCATAGTCCGTCCGAGTCACGGAAAGTCGAAATACCACTTTCGGCGCTCATCCCGGCACCGGTCAGTACGACTAGTTTCTTTTTCATAAGGCAGTTGTTCTATATTCTTTACAAATATAGAAAAGAAAAATCATTCCGGCTTCCCAATATTCTCTGATTTTAAATAGGCGAGCGGTGTATTAGGATGTTTTTGCATAATAGTTTGGGCATGGATTTTTATGCAACCCATGCCCGGATCAGGTCTGTTTGTAGACGATATGTGTCTGTTATCCTAAATTATTCAGAATGTCCACCTTCCCTTCATTTACCAGGCGGTAGATCATTTCACCGAACAATGTGTTGACCCAAGCAAACCAGGAGCGGGTGAATTTGGCGGGATCATCCTTATAGAACGATTCGTGCATAAATCCTGTGTTTGCATCCGTGTCGCGTAACATCTTGACACATTTGCGGATCTCTTCATTGTCGTGTGTCGTGTTACAGCGCATGATGATACTCATCGGCCAGATATATCCGAAACCGATATGCGGACCACCGATACCTTCGCCGGCTTTGCCTTGGAAGAAATAAGGGTTTGCATCGCTGAGCACCAGCTTGCGGGTGTTCTGGTAGACCGGATCGTCCATGTCTACGCACCCCAGGTACGGTAGCGCAAGCAGGCTCGGAACATTGGCATCATCCATAAACACATGATTGTGGAAGCCGTCTACCTCGAATGCATATACTTTGCCATATTCCGGATGGTTGACAATACCGTATTTCTCGACTGCTGCTGCCACTTCGTCCGCTAATGAATCGCAACGGCGGGCAAAATCGTTATCGTTTTTAATCTCGCGCATCATTTCGGCCAACTGGCGGAGTGATGTGATGGCGAACAAGTTCGACGGGATCAGGAATCCGAACAGAGTTGCATCATCCGACGGACGGAATGACGAAACGATCAGACCGACCGGATTGACCGGGCTACCCCAACCGTCGTTCAGCAAGGTATCGCCTTGGCGGTCTGTCTTGCGTCTGAACTGATACGGACCGAGGTTGTCCTTACGCTGTTGTTCGATAAAGGTTTTGTAAACGGTCTTCATCGCTTTGTCCCAATCGGCATCGAAAGGGGAAGTGTCGCCTGTCTTTTTCCAGAAATGGTAAGCGAGGCGGATCGGATAGCAGAGCGAATCGATTTCCCATTTACGCTCATGGAGTTCCTTTTTCATGTCCGTAAAATCACTTTCCCATTCGCTGCCGGTCGGCCCTTCGTTGAAGCCGTTGGCATACGGATCGATGTTGATACACCAGGTCTGACGGTTGATGACGCCGGCAAGCATGGTTTTCACTTTCGGATCGTCGTTTGCAAATTGGATATGCGGGAATACCTGTGCCGACGAGTCACGGAGCCACATGGCATGGATATCACCGGTCAGGACGAAGGTGTCGGGCTTACCATTCACCATCTTGTGTTCGCAAGTCGTATCCAATGTGTTGGGAAAACAGTTTTCGAACATCCAGGCGAGCTTCGGGTCTTTCAGCTTTGTCTTTGTGGTGGCGATTGCTTTTTCAACGGCTTCGGATGTGAATTGCCGTTTGCCCGGTGCCGGACGTTTACAGACATATTGCATAGTGGAGGCAGCTCCAGCTAATTTGTCGTCGGCTTTTTCAGCCATACGGGCGAATGAGTGCTGGCCAACCATAAGGCTTGCCAACGAGAGGCCGCCTGTTTTCAGAAAGTTTCTGCGTGTTGTCATCTTGTTTGCTATTTATTTGATGTTATTGATTTCGGAAAAAAGTTCGACCATGCAAGCGTTGTCCAATAGCCATTTATGCTCTTTGGTCTTGATACCGGTCCAATCGTTGTCGAGGAATCCGTTTACATCGCGGGTATGATCCCATGCATAACGTGCATTGTCCGCCATCGTCCGGATATACTCAGGATGATGGTCTACCTCATAGAGGGCTGTCAAGCCGCGCAGTAAGATCACGTTAAACCAGGGGCTGGCGGTGTAGAAGCGGGTTTCCGTGCCGTCTACGGCTTTGCGCACTTCGGTGAAACGTTGGTAGGCGCCTCGGGCGGTTTCCTGTGCGTCTTTCAGATAGGCTTCGTCGCCTGATTGCTGGTAGAGCAGGACGCCGGCTTGTATCATCTGTCCACTGTTGTAAGTATATTTGGCCTTGTCCACGCTTCCATCCAGGCGGACATTATCCCAATAAACGAAATCTTCCGGGTCGCGGAGATTGTTCTTGGTCCAGTCGTATGTCTTCTTGGCTTGTTCGAGGTAGGCATTGTCTTTCGTCAGGTTGTACAGTTTCATGCAGAGGACGGTTGCGGGTGCATTGGAACATGTGTTCTTGGATGTCTTCTTCTGCTCGCACCAGTAGATGCCGCCACCCAGCACGTCATCCCATCCGCTGTATATATAATTGTATAGAGCCTGTGCCTTTTCCAGATATTTCTTGTTCTTCGTCAATGCGTATAGGTCGCAGAAGTCGATCGCCAACCAGTCGTTGTCGTCATAAAAGCGGTCGCTCTCCCCATTGAACATCGGATAGCTCTGGTAGCAGAACGGTTCGCGTATGTTATCCCAATACTGTTCCAGTCCCGGCAGAATCCTTTCTTCCAGTACTTTCAGGTATTTTTCGTCTCCGGTTGTCTTGTAGAGTGCGATCCCTCCCGATAACATCCCGGAGTAGGGCCAGAGAAACGATACCTCCTGATTGCGTTTCTGTTCGGCTCCTTCCGCCAGATACGTGACCTGGTTGTTGGGATTGGCCGGATACGTTTCCTGCAACAAGCCGTATTTCTCGACGTTATATTTGTCCAGGATGTGTGTGAACATGGAATCGGCGATAGCGAGGTCGCGACCGGCAGAAACAGTTTCTGTTGCGTTTTGGCAGGAGGTGGTCCCCAATAGGCATCCACAAAGGGATAAAATCGAAAATAATTTTTTAATCATGGTCTAATAGAATAAGTTATTTGTTTGCAAAGATACTATTCTTTTGAAAAAACGAAACCCTGGTGGTAGGCAAATACGACCGAGGCCTGTTTTTGTGTACAGCTTTTGTCTTATTATCAAAATGACACTACTATCCCTCCTGTTTTGAAATAATAGGGCATCTTTCGGAAATTACCCGCAAGGGTAATATTTTTTAACATTCTATTTGATAGCAAATACCCCTTTGGAACTGTCGAAATGACAAAATGTAAGTTCGGATAGGCCTGATGGGAGACTATCATGTCTAAGATGAGTTATCGTTACATAAAAAAGTCTTCTTGTTTGCTGTTTATGTGGTTAAAAGCATTACATTTGTAGTTCATAATTAGTTGAAAAGAAAAAGAATGGATAAAATTAGTTACGCACTTGGCTTAAGTATCGGGAATAATTTCCAGAACTCAGGCATTAATAATCTTCAGGTTGAGGATTTTGTAAAAGGTTTGAAGGATGTGCTCGGCGGGGCAGAACCTGAAATCAGTTACGATGAAGCAAAGCAGGTTATCAACGATTACTTCATGAATCTTCAGAAAGAAAGACTGGAGCTTAATAAGAAAGCCGGGGAGGAATTCCTGAATATCAATAAAGGAAAAGCCGGAGTCGTTACGTTACCCAGCGGTTTGCAGTATCAGGTGTTGAAGCAGGGCGAAGGGGCCAAGCCGGCTGCTTCCGACAAGGTAAAATGTCATTATCATGGTACATTGATCAACGGAACAGTATTCGACAGCTCTGTTCAGCGTGGCGAACCCGCCGTATTTGGTGTGTCGCAGGTGATCCCAGGATGGGTGGAAGCGTTGCAGTTGATGCCGGTAGGTTCTAAATGGCGTCTTTTCATCCCTTCCGACCTAGCCTATGGCGAGCATGGTGCGGGAGATGCGATCGAGCCGAACAGCGCATTGGTTTTCGACGTAGAATTATTGGATATAGTAAAATAATAGAATAGAGAAAAATGAAAAAGATTAGTGTATTGGTTGCTACAGCGATTGTAGCTATGGGTATTACATCATGTGGTGATTCACACAAAAGTGCATCTTTGAAGACTGCCGCAGATAGCGTGAGCTATGCCATCGGTATCAGCACAGGTGCAGGTTACAAAGAAAATTTAAAGACTTTGCCGGGCGATCCTGCTAACGTTGATGATCTGATTGCCGGCTTTATCCAAGCTATCAAGGGTGATTCCTCTGCTATGAAGATGACTCCGCAGGCTGCTCAGGCTTATGTTCAGACGTACTTCATGGAAGCTTCTGCAAGAGATGCGAAGAAGACGAAAGAAGAAGGCGAAAAGTTCCTGGCTGAAAACAAATCGAAGAAAGACGTTTTCACAACCGAAAGCGGTTTGCAATATCAGGTCGTAACGGAAGGTACAGGTGATAAACCGACTGCTACGGATAAAGTAAAGGTGCATTACACTGGTACTTTGCTGGACGGAACCAAATTCGACAGCTCTGTTGACCGCGGTGAACCGATGGAATTCCCGGTTAACGGCGTAATCAAAGGTTGGACGGAAGTTTTACAGTTGATGCCGGTGGGCTCTAAATATATCGTTTGGATTCCTTCTGATCTGGCTTACGGCGAACGTGGTGCAGGACAGGACATCAAACCGAACAGCACGCTGAAATTCGAAATCGAATTGCTGGAAATTGTAAAAGACAAGAAATAATAGACTGTCGTTTTATACGATAATTAGCGGGCGAAATATGTTAAATAGCATTTTTCGCCCGCTTTTATTATTTATTTTGCACTTTTTTCTTTCACTATGATATAGTATTGAAATTAATTATATACTTTTGATACATTAAATCTAAAACAGGAAAGTAAAGTAAGCAAACAATGGAGAAGATAGACAAACTGGACCGGCAGATATTGAACATTATTTCAAAGAATGCCAGGATTCCTTTCAAGGATGTAGCCGAAGAATGTGGTGTTTCGCGTGCTGCCATTCATCAACGGGTACAACGCATGATTGATATGAATGTGATCGTTGGGTCAGGCTATCATATTAATCCGAAGATTTTAGGTTACAACACTTGTACTTATATCGGTGTAAAACTGGAACGCGGTTCGATGTACAAAGACGTGGTTCCCGAATTTGAAAAGATTCCGGAAGTGGTCGAATGTCATTTTACGACCGGTCCGTACACGATGTTGATCAAGTTATACGCACGCGACAATGAACACCTGATGGAGTTGCTGAATACGCAGATACAGGAAATACCGGGTGTGACCGCTACGGAAACCCTTATCTCTTTGCGTCAGAGTGTAAAACGTGAAATCCCTATTTGCGATATTTCCGAATAAGAAAAATAGAACGTATAGGCCCGGCCTCGAATGAGTTGCCGGGCTTTTTTATATGCTATACAATTTATATTTTTGCAGAAAAAGATAAAGCAACGATGTCAAAATATTTGTCTATACTCTTTCTGTGTTGTCTTCCGGCCTGGCTATGGGCCGGGGAGAATTATCGTTTTCGCGTCTATTTGAAAGATAAGGGTGATGACGGTTACCGGGTGGAGGAACCTGAAGCCTTTCTTTCCAAGCAGGCGATCGAGCGGAGAGCTAAAAATGATATCGCCGTCACGGATGCTGACTTTCCCATATCCCGGTCGTATATCGACATGTTGTCTGAAACGGGTGTGATCCCGGTTGTGCAAAGCAAGTGGTTTGCGACTGTCGTGGTGGAAAGTCCCGATAGTACGGTGGCCGAACAATTGCAACAGTTGGCAATTGTCGATTCCGTCAAGTGGATTTGGAAAGGGAACTTGCGGGTCCCGGCCGAGGAAAAGGGAGAAGACCGTTTCGTGCCGGAGGATGAACCTCTGTGCAATGAGTATGGTTATGCTCATAAACAGATCAAGATGTTGAATGGGACTAAATTGCATGAAGCCGGTTTTCAGGGTGAAGGAATGCGGGTGGCCGTGATTGATGCCGGTTTTATGAATGCGGACCGGATATCGGCTTTCGATTCGCTCAGGTTGTTGGGAACGCATAATGTCGTCTTTCCCGGTAAAAGCGTGTTTGTCGGGGACGACCACGGGACAAAGGTCCTTTCCTGCCTCGCTGCCGATATTCCGGGTGTGATGGTCGGGACTGCTCCGAAGGCTTCTTATCTGCTGCTTAAAAGTGAGGACAGCGATTCCGAATATCCCGTCGAGGAAGACTATTGGACTGCCGCAGTTGAATATGCGGACAGTGCCGGTGTGGATGTCATTTCTTCGTCACTCGGGTATTTTGCTTTTGATGCGGATGAACTGTCGTACGAGCAGGCTGCTTTGGATGGCAAGACTGCCATGATCAGTCAGGCAGCTCACTTGGCTGCCGATAAAGGGATACTCGTATTTTGCAGTGCCGGTAATGAAGGAAACGGCGATTGGGAAAAGATCACGTTCCCATCGGATGCGGCCGGGATCTTTACGGTCGGTGCGATAGATGAAGATAAAAAGAAAAGCGGTTTCAGCTCCATAGGCTTTACTATTGACGGGCGTGTGAAACCGGATGCCGTGGCGTTAGGTACGAGTAGCTGCGTGATAGGGCCGAACGGCAGTGTCAGGTATGCGAACGGGACCTCTTTTGCCACGCCTATCCTTGCAGGGATGGGAGTTTGCCTCTGGCAATCACTGCCTTGGTTGAATAACCGGGAGATGATCGAGCTGCTGCATCGCTCGTCCAGCCAATATAAACATCCGGATACGGAGTTAGGTTATGGTATTCCTGATTTCTATAAAGCATATAAAAAGGAAAGGAAAAATGGGAAACGGGCAAAATAATCAGAACTGGGAGCGGCAGGAGTTTTCTTTGCTGGAGCTGAATAACCGGGTGAAAGAGGCTGTCCTGAATGCATTCCCGGAAACGTGCTGGGTGCGTGCCGAGATGAGCGACGTGCGTCAGAATGCTGCATCCGGGCACTGTTATCTGGAGTTTATCGAGAAGAATGCGATAACCGGACAACTGGTGGCGAAGGCGCGTGGCTCTATTTGGGCGAAGACGTTCCGGATGTTGAAGCCTTATTTTGAGATGGAAACCGGGCAGATGTTTGCTTCCGGCCTGAAAGTGCTGGTGAAGGTGTCGGTCGAGTTCCATGAACTCTACGGTTATAGCCTGACTGTGTTGGATATTGACCCGGCCTATACACTGGGAGACATGATCCGGAAACGGCTGGAAATCATCCGGCAATTGAAGGAAGAAGGTGTCTTCACTTTGAATAAAGAGTTGCCGTTCCCGACGTTGCCGATGCGGATCGCTGTCATTACTTCGCCTACGGCTGCCGGATACGAAGACTTCCTGAACCAGTTGTCTGGCAACAAGGCAGGCTATCCTTTCTACACGAAGCTGTTTCCGGCTCTTATGCAGGGCGAACGGACGGAAGAGTCCGTAATTGCGGCGTTAGACAGGGTGTACCGTTATGTCGACTGTTTTGATGTGGTCGTGATTATCCGGGGCGGCGGAGCTACTTCGGACCTGAATAGTTTCGATTCCTATCTGCTGGCGGCCAACTGTGCGCAGTTCCCGCTTCCTATTATAACCGGTATCGGGCATGAACGCGATGATACGATTCTGGATATGGTCGCCCATACGCGGATGAAAACGCCGACGGCTGTGGCCGAGTTTCTGATCGGGCGGATGGATAAAGCTGCCGGAGAGGTGGAAGAGTTGCAACAGGAGGTCTGTTCGTTGGCAACCGATATCCTGTCCAGGCAAAAGAACTTCCTGCAATCATTGGGAAGTCGTCTGCCTGTCTTGGCAATAAACCGGATCGAACGGAATCGTTCGCAGCTCCAACGGATGGGCATGCAATTGCCAACGGATGCCCATGCCTTTCTAAACCAATGGGCATCGAAGCTGGAAGCGATGCAAGTGCGTTTGGCAAATCGCGTGGAAAGTAGTTTGGCGGAACGGAACCGCTTCATTCAGTTGACCGAACAGTTCATCAAGATGGCTTCTCCCGATTATGTCTTGAAGCGAGGCTACAGTTTGACGTTGAAGGACGGAAAGATCATCAAACAGGCTGACGGATTGGCCATCGGCGACGAATTGGTAACCCGTTTTGCAGACGGTGAAGTACGTTCGACAGTACTGAATAAATAAATCATAAATCAAAAATCATAAACAAAAACCCCCATCATGGCAGAAACATATAATGAAGCAGTAGAGAAACTACGTAAGATCGTCGCCGACATCGAGGACGGCGATCTGGACGTTGACATTCTTTCTGAAAAGGTAAAGGAGGCGACCCGACTGATCAAACTGTGTAAGGAGAAACTTTACAAGGCAGACGAGGAAGTCAAGAAAGTATTGGAGGAACTGGAATAATGAAGAGATATGTCCTGATAGTCGCCGGAGGCCGCGGGTTGCGTATGGGAGGCGATTTGCCGAAGCAGTTTATCCCGATGGAAGGAAAGCCTGTCCTGATGCATACGTTGGAAGCTTTTCATCGCTGGGATGCGTCTGTCGGTTTGATCCTGGTGCTTCCGGAAGATCACCAACCCTATTGGAAGATGCTTTGCCAGGAGATCGGTTGTAAGGTGCCGCACCGGATAGCGAACGGAGGTGAGACGCGTTTCCATTCCGTCCGGAACGGATTGCATTTCCTTTCGGATGAAATCGGAAATCTGTCTGGAGGGGATGAAAAGACGTGTGTCGCCGTTCATGACGGGGTCCGTCCTTTTGTCGCTCCCGAAGTTATCGACCGGTGTTTTGCCGAGGCTGAAGTGTCGGGTGCTGCTATCCCGGTCGTGCCTGTGGTCGATTCTCTCCGCGAGTTTTCCGGTGAGTCGAGCCGTCCGGTCGATCGTTCGCGTTATCAGGCGGTGCAAACCCCGCAGGTTTTCGATTATGATTTGCTTTTGAAAGCGTATGAACAACCTTACTCGGAGTTTTTTACTGACGATGCTTCAGTTGCGGAGGCTTTCGGACATACGGTCAAGACTGTTCCGGGAAACCGGGAAAATATAAAGATTACGACTCCGTTCGATCTGTTGGTGGCAAAGGCGTTACTTGCAAAATAAATATTTGTATATGCTCGATCTCGACAAACGTTCCATCATGTATCTGCCGGGCGTCGGCCCGAAAAAGGCGGAAATATTGCAGAAGGAAGCCGGCATTTCTTCGTATGAAGACCTGTTGTTCTACTTTCCGTACAAATACATTGACCGTAGTCGTTTTTATAAGGTTGCGGAGGTGACTGGCGATATGCCTTATATACAGTTGAAAGGGCGCATCTTGTTTTTCGATACGGTAGGCGAGGGGCGTACAAGGAGGTTGATCGGGAAATTTACGGACGGGACGGGGACGATCGATCTGGTTTGGTTCAAAGGAATTAACTATGTTATGGACAAGATCAAGACTGGTGTCGATTATATCGTGTTCGGCAAACCGACTGAGTTCGGGCATATCTATAATATCCCTCATCCGGATATAGACACGCTGGACCAGGCGGATAAGGTAGCCAACGGGCTGACACCGTTCTATAATACGTCCGAGAAGATGAAAAAGTCGTTCCTCAATTCGCGGGCGGTCCAGAATTTGCAGTACACATTGTTAAGCGGTTTGAACTGGACGCTGCCTGAAACACTTCCTCCGGCTGTCTTGAACCGTATCCGCATGATGCCGTTTCCGGAAGCAATACGGAATGTGCATTTTCCGGAATCGGTCGATAAATTACGGAAAGCCCAACTGCGCCTGAAGTTTGACGAGTTGTTTTTCATCCAGCTTAACATTCTTCGTTCTTCCAACCTGCGCAAGCTGAAGTTGAAAGGGATTGTCTTTCCTTCCGTTGGAGATTATTTTAATACGTTTTATAAAGAATATCTGCCTTTCGAGCTGACGAATGCGCAGAAACGCGTTGTCCGTGAGATTCGTGCCGATATGGGAAGCGGACGGCAGATGAACCGCCTTTTGCAGGGAGATGTGGGAAGCGGGAAGACTTTGGTGGCTTTGCTCTCTATGCTGTTGGCGGTCGATAACCATTGTCAGGCTTGTATGATGGCGCCGACGGAGATTCTGGCGACTCAGCATTATGCGACAGTCATGGGCTTTCTGAAAGACATGGATATAAAAGTAGCCCTCCTGACCGGCTCGACGAAAAAGAAGGAGCGGAATAAGATATTGCCGGCTATCGCGAGCGGTGAGATCCAGATCGTGATCGGGACACATGCGCTGATTGAAGAGACAGTCGTCTTTTCCTCTCTCGGTCTGGCGATTATAGACGAACAACACCGTTTCGGGGTGGAACAGCGTTCCCGGTTGTGGACGAAAAATTCGATTGTTCCTCATGTCCTGGTGATGACCGCGACGCCTATTCCCCGTACACTTGCCATGACTTTATACGGTGACTTGGATGTCTCGGTGATCGATGAGTTGCCACCCGGACGTAAACCGATCCAGACCGTGCACCGCTATGATAATAAGAAAGCGCAACTTTACGACTTCCTCCGTAAGGAAATCGGACAGGGTCGACAAGTCTATGTCGTTTATCCTTTGATTGAAGGCAGTGAGAAATTGGATTATAAGAACTTGGAAGAGGGTTTCGAGACATTCAAAGAGGTGTTTCCGGAATATAAAGTATGCATGGTTCACGGAAAGATGAAAGCAGCCGACAAAGAGGCGGAAATGCAGAAGTTTATTTCCGGTGAAGCACAGATATTGATGGCGACGACTGTGATAGAAGTCGGTGTGAACGTACCGAATGCCTCCGTGATGGTTATCGAAAGCGCCGAACGCTTCGGCCTTTCCCAGTTGCATCAGCTTCGCGGCCGGGTGGGACGTGGGGCGGAGCAGTCATATTGCGTACTTGTCTCTTCTTATAAACTGAGCAACGAGACACGCAAGCGCCTGGAAATAATGGTGAGCAGCAACAACGGTTTCGAGATTGCCGAGGCCGATTTGCGTCTGCGGGGGCATGGTGACCTGGAAGGAACGCGCCAGAGCGGAGAGGGGATAGACCTTAAGATCGCGAATCTGGCTGCCGATGGACAAATCCTTCAGTATGCGCGTGATATCGCCCAGGAGGTTTTGAACGAAGATCCCGATTTGTTATCCGAACCTAACCGGATATTGAACGAACGCCTGAAAACTCTCTTTGCTAAGAAGGTAAATTGGGGAATGATCAGCTAATATGTTGTGAAACATGTTTTGTTTTAATCTTATGTAAATCAAAGGATAAAAAGTCTGCTTTTGCTTTTCTTTGGTTTCATTGCGGAAATTTTTCGTTATTGAATTTTGCCGGCTTATTCAAAATTACGAACTTTGACGGGATGACGGTGGAATAAACCATTCTATATCATGATTTTTCACCGTGGGATTACTGTCGAAAGTGATAAGAATAATGAAGATACGAGCATTACTGTTTATTTGTTGTACCACTATTCTGGTATCAGCTGTTGAAGCTAAAATAAAAGAAGATAAAGGGACTCCGAAGCAAATCGTTCATATTAAAAAGATGGATAAACGTGTTTCTGAATTGATGGCAGACCGTGTTAATATCCGGAAAAATATGGAACTGAAAGAACTCGCAACCCTCAGCGAGATCGAAATGGAAGAAAAGGAGAACTTGATGTTTCCCGCTGACGAATTGTACGGCTCCAATTGGGAGAACCGTTGGGTCGATCCGTTTCGGGGAACTGCGAAGGTCAATTTCCCGGATTCGTTTGCGATAGACTGTTCCTCCTTTGTCTATCCTATCGCCATTGATTCTATGGCAAGGATCACCTCTAAATATGGGCCTCGTCGCCGTCGTATGCATAAAGGGATAGATTTGAAGGTGTTGAAGGGTGATACGATCCGTGCCGCTTTTAACGGTAAGGTTCGTATTAAGGCTTTCGAACGTCGAGGATATGGCTATTATGTGGTGCTTCGCCATCCGAACGGTTTGGAAACAATCTATGGACATTTATCTAAGATTTTGGTGGAAGAGAACCAGATCGTACGTGCAGGCGAAACGATCGGATTAGGCGGTAACACGGGACGTTCTACCGGTTCCCATCTTCACTTTGAAACCCGCTTTTTAGGACAGGCCATTAATCCGGCTGAAATTATAGATTTCGAAAATGGTGTTCCTCACCAGGATACTTATGTTTTCCATAACATAAAGATTAACGGGCGCAGAAGCAATATCTATACTTCTTCTTCCGACCGGATGGTTTATCACCGTGTGAAGTCAGGTGATACGTTAGGCAAGATTGCCCGGATATATGGAACCAGCGTGAATGAATTGTGCCGTCTGAACGGCCTGAAAAGCACGTCTGTCTTGCGAATCGGACAGTCGATTCGTTGCAGTGCCGGCGCGGTCGCTTCCGCTAAAGCCGGGACATCGAAACCGACCGCTTCTGCGAGCGTAAAGCAAACCGTGAAGACTACGGTTGCGGCTGATGCTGCAGCTGTCGCTTCGATCAACCAGACTTCCAATGCCGGGCAGCAAGAGGCAACTCCGGTTTACCATCGTGTGAAATCAGGTGATACGTTGGGGGCTATTGCTGCTAAATACGGTACGACTGTTTCAAAGCTTTGTGAATTGAATGGCATTACGAAAACGACGATTCTGAAATTGGGCCGTTCACTTCGCTGTTCTTGATTAAGATTTGGTAAAAACGATAATGAAGAGCTGTCCGTTGTGTACGGATGGCTCTTTTTATTTCCGGCTAAAGTAGCCTCTCTTTTGGTCAGGTATGGATTTATCCCTATCTTTGTACGGATGTAAATGCTAAGAAAGTATGGCTGATACGAAGGAACAATTCGAAAGAGTAATATCCCAATGCCGGGAACTGTTTGAAAAGAAGTTGAAAGATTATGGTCCCTCGTGGCGAATCATGCGTCCGCAGTCGCTGACCGACCAGATATTTATTAAGGCAAACCGGATTCGCAGCCTTGAGATAAAAGGTGTGAGCATGGTGGATGAAGGGATCCGGCCGGAGTTTGTCGCAATCGTGAACTATGGGGTTATCGGCTTGATACAATTGGCAAAAGGATTTGCCGATACGACAGATATAAGCAATGAAGAGGCGTTGGCCTTGTATGATAAATACATAACGGAAACCAAAGAGTTGATGTATGCCAAGAATCATGATTATGGTGAGGCATGGCGTGGTATGCGTATCAGTTCCTATACGGATCTGATCCTGATGAAACTTTATCGTACGAAGCAGATCGAGAGCCATGGAGGCAAGACGATCGTGTCCGAAGGTATCGATGCCAACTATATGGATATGATCAACTATGCGTTGTTTGGTTTGATTAAGCTGGAGTATGGAGGGAACAGTTGAAAGTGGAGAATAAGGGAGGCGCTTTGAAGATATTGGCGGAATTGTGCCGTTTACTGATCGGAGTTGTATTTATCTTCTCCGGTTTTGTCAAGGCGGTCGATCCGGTGGGAGGTGCGATCAAGATCGGTGAATACCTGGCTTCCTTCGGACTGGACATGCTGCAACCTTTTACGGTATTGTTGTCTTTCAATCTTTCGGCAATCGAGTTTGCGCTCGGTGTCTGTATGCTGTTGGGAGTGTATCGGCGATATGTCTCTTTCCTTGTCTTGGCGTTTATGGCGTTTATGACGCCACTTACCTTGTATCTGGCTCTTTTCGATCCCGTATCGGATTGCGGTTGTTTCGGAGATGCGCTGGTAATCTCCAATTGGGAGACGTTCTTTAAAAATATCGTACTCTCTCTTGCCGCTATTGTTACGTTTATTTACAACCAGCGTTTATTCCAGTGCTTTACTTTCCGGGTGTATTGGTTTGTCGCTTTGTATGCCTACCTGTTCGGCGTCGGTTTCGCTTATTATAATTACAATCATCTGCCTGTAATCGATTTCCGTCCATATAAGGTCGGTGCGAATATACCGGAGTTGATGGAGATACCCGAAGGGGCTCCGCAGGATGAATATAAGTACACGTTCGTGTATGAAAAAGACGGCGTGAAGAAAGAGTTCTCGCTTGAAGACTATCCGGCAAACGACAGTAGCTGGACATTCGTTGATTCGAAGACGGAATTGGTCAAGAAAGGCTATCAGCCTCCTGTTGCCGCGTTCAATATTTATAATGGAGAGGGCGATGATGTGACGGAAGAAATCATCGGAAATCCCGGTCCTGTTTTGCTACTTGTCGCTCCGAAGTTGGAAGAGGCGGATGATGAACAGATGGATGAGATCAACGGTGTGTATGATTATGCACTCGAACATGATATTCCGTTCTATTGTGTGACGGGCTCTTCGCCTGAGGCGATCGATGCCTGGAGCGACAATACCGGAGCCGAATATCCTTTCCGGATGGCGGACGAAGTACTGCTGAAGACGATTATCCGTTCCAACCCCGGCCTGGTGCTGCTGAAAGGCGGTACGATACTGGGTAAATGGCATTACAACGATATTCCGGCTGAGGAGGATGTCAAGGCGGTTATGGATCGTTGCTTGGACGGGAGCAAGATAAAAAGTAAAGAAGATGGGGGCCTCGCAACCAACCTATTGACTTTTACCGTACCTTTGCTGCTCGTTTGGATGTATGACCTGCTGCGTTTCAGACGCAAACGGAAAGAAAAGAAATAACTATTTGTATTACATATTTAATTAATTAAGTCATGAGAAAGAATATTGTTGCAGGAAACTGGAAGATGAACACTACCCTTCCTGAAGGTCTTGCTTTGGCAAAAGGCTTGGACGAAGCTCTTAAAGGTAAAACTCCTAACTGTGATGTGATCATCGGTACTCCGTTCACTCATTTGGCAAGCGTTGCTGCTGCTATCGACACGAACAAGATCGGTGTTGCTGCTGAAAACTGTGCAGACAAGGAAAAAGGCGCTTACACTGGCGAAGTTTCTGCTGCTATGGTGGCTTCTACAGGTGCAAAATATGTGATCTTGGGCCACTCTGAAAGACGTGCTTATTATCACGAAACTCCGGAAATCCTGAAAACAAAGGTTGAATTGGCTTTGGCTAACGGTCTGACTCCGATCTTCTGTATCGGTGAAGTGCTGGAAGAAAGAGAAGCCGGCAAGCATTTCGAAGTGGTAGATGCTCAGATCAAGGGCTCTTTGTTCGACCTCTCTGCTGAAGACTTCTCTAAGATTGTATTGGCTTACGAACCGGTTTGGGCTATCGGTACAGGTAAGACTGCTACATCTGACCAGGCTGAAGAAATCCACGCTCATATCCGTGCTACTCTGGCTGCTAAATATGGTCAGGAAATTGCCGACAACTGCACCATTCTTTACGGTGGTAGCTGTAACGCAGGCAACGCTAAGGAACTGTTTGCTAAACCGAACGTAGACGGTGGTCTGATCGGTGGTGCTTCTTTGGCTGTTGACAAGTTCATGCCGATTATCGAAGCGTTTGATAAATAATTGTCTTTCGTGAGGATGTGTCAAATATCGGTATTCATGGGACGCGGATGACGCAGACGAGCGCAGATTAACGCAGATATATTAATTATCTACAAAATAAATCTGCGTCTGTCTGCGTATTCTGCGCCATCTGCGTCCGGTAATATCAATTTGACACACCCTCATGATTACGATATCATAACCGACATTCCAATATGCAACGACTATCTTGTATCCTATCTTTATGTATGCTGCTTGGTGCATCTGTTTTGTCTGCCCAGACGGATGTCGATGGACAGGCGGAAGACATTATCGACGCCTTGCAGGAGAGAGTTCCCGGAAAAGGAACTGTTGTGGTGCGCGGGCCGGATGCTCTTCGTAATATGCTCGGCAAACGGTTGCATGGCGAAGGGGTAGAAAAGACTGATAGCACGGCCTTTCTGAAAATACAAGGCTATCGTACACAAGTGTTTTCCGGTAATAACCAGCGTAAATCCAAGGATGAGGCTTTCCGGAAAGAAAAAGAAATTAAGGAACTTTTCCCTGATGTCCCGACTTATGTGACGTACAATGCTCCCTTCTGGCGTCTGCGTATCGGTGATTTCCGTTCACACGAAGAGGCTTATCACATGCAACGTCTTCTGATGGATGCATTCCCGGCCTATAGGAAAGAAATGTACATCGTGAGGGAAGAAGTCAAAATCCCATTGAATTGAAATGAGTGAAGAAATAAACGAGAAGACTTTGCTGGCCCGCGAAGAACTGGCCGGCCATTATAAAAGTATTATCAATCTGCTTGGTGAAGAGGTAGACCGCGAAGGTCTGTTGAAAACGCCCGAACGTGTAGCCAAAGCCATGCAGTTCCTGACCAAAGGCTATCGTGAGGACCCGGCTGCCGTGCTTCGTGGCGCCATGTTCAAGGAAGAAGACTACAAACAGATGGTGATTGTAAAGGATATCGATTTCTTTTCTCTTTGTGAGCATCATATGTTGCCCTTCTTTGGAAAGGCCCATGTTGCCTATATCCCCAAAAAATATATTACGGGGTTGAGCAAGATCCCCCGTGTCGTGGATATCTTCGCCCGCCGTCTTCAGATTCAGGAACGATTGACCATGCAGATCAAAGACTGCATTCAGGAAACGCTCGATCCGTTAGGCGTGATGGTCGTGATCGAGGCACAACATATGTGTATGCAGATGCGTGGTGTCGAGAAGCAAAACTCCCTGACGACAACTTCGGATTTCACCGGATTCTTCCAACAGGCCAAAACGCGTGAAGAATTTATGAATCTGATCAAACATAACCGGTAACGACGTCGAAGATCAGAACAGGTCGGCATGAGTGCCGGTGTCGGTCATAATCAAGATAAGCTCCGTATCGTTTTGTTGCCATATCAAGAGCCAATCGCCTTTGATATGGCATTCCCATAGTCCTTCATAGCTTCCGCTAAGTTTATGCGGGCGGTAGTATTCGGGAAGGGTTCCGGTTGCTTGCAATAGGTCGATAACTTCTTGTAGTAAGGTTAGGTTGTACCCTCTTTTTTTACAGGTTTTAAGGTCTTTCTTAAAACTGTTGGCATATTCTAGTTCGTACCTCATCCTAATATTTGTTTGAACATATCTTCTGCATTTTTGGCTTTATGCACCCGTCCCGCCTTGATATCGTCCAAACCCTTTTGGATTCCTGATTTTTTCTTGCCGATACTCCAACCGTACTTTTCTGCTAGTTCTTTCAGCAAAGCCATATCCATTTCCGGAAGGGATAGTTCTACTTTTTTGATTGCTGTGTCCATATTCTTAGTATTTAATATGTTGTACAGGCAAAGGTAGTCAATTTCTTTGTATCAGCAAGTTTAAGACGGTCAAACTCAGGGCAACCACACCAAACTCATAAAGTGCCCATCTGCTTTTGCCGCCGATACGGACAAATACATATAAGTGTTTTGTAGGGAACAACTATCATACTATCATAATCTCCCATATGTTATTTTAACACAATACGTTACAGTATGATAGTTGCTATTTTCTATTATCATTCATCTATCATAACTGTCATGGTGAAAAACGTCAATATGCTGTGTATCAATCTGTATATAAAATAAAGACTGGTCAGAAATAGGTGCAGAATATGTTAAAACGGCTTCTTTTCCCATCAAGACCAGCTTTTCTTTTGCTGAAAACAGTCAGGAAAGCCACTCGAGACCCGGGTGTAAGAGATACGGACATCCGGGTATGGGAAAGGTGCAGACCCGGATGTTTGTGGATTCCTGCCGGAGTTGCGGGGAAGTTTATCCGCCATGTTAGGGAATATGATATTATATTCCTAATTCCTTTTTTAGCCACACTTTCATTACCGGATCAGGAATGACAACCCGGCGTTTTTCGATTTCTATAAGCTCTTTTTTGACCAAAGCTCGTTTTACTATACTGACATTAGCCGATGAGCCAAGTTGATATTTATGTATAATTGCTTGTGTGGTGAATTCACTATGAACACCATCAATAATCGCTCGCAAGAAATTCATCTGATAGGTGGTAAGGCTCTCGGTCTGTTTTTCAAACAATGGGGTGTTCTGGTCGATAATATCTTGATATGCCGCTTCAAAATCCTGCTCGGTAGCCTTTCTATCCGTGTGTATCCATACCAACCATGCCAACTGCTGTACATAAGACGAGTGGTTATCTACTATTTGGCATATTCTTTCAGCCAAATCTTTTGAAATCTGCTTGCCTGTTGCTTCAAAACGGCCGCATATATAATCTACCCAATCCGATGTCCCGATTTTCGGTAAATATATGGCGTCACCGAATTTATAGAATGGAAGGCTCTTTTTCTCAAAAAGCTCATTCATTAAATGCTTTTTACTGCCGAAAAGGCAATAAGATACCGATTTTTGTAATTGCCATACGGTGCGCAACCGTTTCTGAAATATTTTTGAATCCTTAAACTCGGCTATCTGTTGAAATTCATCGATACATATCACAATATTATAACCTTTTTTCTGTGCTATTTTTTCGGGGAGTTGTAGTATTTCGTCGATATCGTTGCTCTTGGGATTCATTTCAAGCGATATGGAGAAATCCGTCATCGGATCTGTACTCATTGATATTTTAGGACTGATCCGTGAAAGAAGCAGCCTGGCATTGTCCAGCCACTCGTCTAACTTCGAGGATGTTTGTTTGAGAACAGCAGCAGCAAATGCATCATAAAAATCCCGATCGCTACGACACGAAAAAATATCAAGATACACAACTTTCAATTTATCTGATTGCGCCAAGCGACACACTTTCTGCACCAAGGAAGTCTTGCCCCAACGACGAGGCGAAATCAGTACTGTATTTATACCATGTCGAAAATTTAACAACAGACGCTCAGTTTCTTTCTCTCGATCGGTAAAGTTATCGCCTGATGTTGCAACTCCGAATATAAAAGGCTTATTCTCCATAATCTTCGAATATTATTCTGGTGCAAAGGTAGGTAATAATATGATTACTAACAATGTTATTACTAATAGAATTATTATAGGTGTCATGTTTCTTCTCTGTCTAATATAAATGCGGAGGTACCCTATCCTTTTTATCCCAAAAACTTGGGGATATGTTGTATAAACGGTATTGTTTTGTTCTGTAACCCATATATTTTGGAAAATTATGCCTGTTTTTTCTTGTTGATTCGGAAAACCTATTTACCTTTGCAACGATTCCGTAGTGGGCAGCGGCCCATGGAGTGCGGGATCGATTACATATTGTAAGCATTTTACGAAGATTATTCCAACTCAAAAATCTGGTAAATTTTTAGCTAAACGGAATAATGGACAGTAAATGCTTGCGCTTACACGTATAATGTCTGCCGTTTTAGATCGGCGTTTGTTATATCGTATAAGCGCGGGCTGTTGTTCTATTATTGTTTAGCGGGCTTACCAGAGCCTTTGAGTTAGTAATAGACAATTGGCCCGCGTTTTTTTATGCCCGTTCATAATCATCCGCGGGGAGTTGTTCTCCCCTTCGTGAAATTAGTTGTTGGACTTTTATACACTATTTTATTAACAATTAATTTTTAATGATTATGAACAAGAGATTTTCTACTCTTTTGGCTGCTGCTCTGGTGGCCGGTGGACTGTCTTTCAATGCGAATGCAGACAGCTATTTGCCGTGGTCGGATACAAATCCTACCGGGGTGAAAGATGGGGTAAATGCCTATCTGAAAGCAGGTAGCGCTTATTTGACTCTTGACAAGGACGGTTTGCTGAAAACAGTTACAACATTGGATGGTACCAATTTGGCATCAGCCCTTTGGTCGATTAAGATTGTTCCGACTACAACAGTTACAGGAACGACTTATGCTTATCAGTTCACGAACAGAGGAACTGGCCAGTTACTGTCAATCAAGTTGGAATCTAACAAGTCAGGTGGTGGTAAAGACAACTTGAAAGTAGAACCGGGGATTTCAACTTGGGGTTGGGATCAAACAAATGGTATTTACGCTGTAGGTAAAAAGGATACTACTTTCTATTTGGATGGCGTTAATATGATTGCAATAGCTAAAGGTGGAGCGACTACGCTTACAACAGCAATCACGCATGGAGCGATTGGTGAAACTGAAGTAATAACAATGACAGCCGCCGATTTCAAATCTTTGGTAAAAGGTGGTAAGCTGTATTTCAACGGTGAAGATGTTTCAAAAGATCAGAAGAACGTATTGACTGCCAACACGTGGACGGCTGAAAGTTATGCAATCAATAGTGGTGCCTTCGAGGCTGTTGCTTCTTCTTCAAATAAAGTATTGTTCTTGACTAACGGTGAAAAAGTTGCCGGTTACGACAATGCGTTGAAGGCAACAAACAGCAAGAAGAAATATTTGGTTGTAAGCCATGACTTCTATAACGCTCCGGCAAATACACTGAATGCTTTGGTTGTTGATACACTGTCTTTTGATCCGGTTGACGGAGTCGTGACAGCTGCTCAGATTGACAATCGTACAGTGATCGGTGGCAAGCACCACCCGTTTGCAGCTGCATTCAAGGCTGAATACTATATCGCTAACGATTCTATCGTATTGACTTCTTTGTATCAACCGACAACGATTGCGGTGAGTGAAACGATAGGAAAGATGGCTGAAACGACTACTTATTCTATTTTGGGAGGTGGTGCTGATGCTGTTTATTACTTTGGAAAAGCTGTTAAATCTTTTATAGCACAAGCAGCAAGTGCAGCAGGAGATTTAGAGTTTGCTACAGCAACTTTTAATGCCAGTTATGAATATCAAAATGGTTCGGGTACGAGCGGAGAAGAACTGATCAAAGCTTTTGATGAAATAGTAAAAGCAGCGAAAGATGCAACAGGTGCAACAGATACTCAGAAAGCCACTTTGAAGGCAGAAAAAGAACATGCAAATGCTTTACTTGCTGCAATCAAAGGATTGAAGATTGTAAGTGCTGACGATGTCATCGTAAGTGACAAATTCAAAGAACCTTCTTATGTTGACGGTTTGAACGCTTTGAAAGTTACAAAAGCCGATAAAGAAGTTGTCGTTCGCAAACTCGCTGAAACAAAAGTATTGACAATTGCTACTAAGGGGGATGCTTCTAACTTGATCGCCTTGATCCAGCCGTACGCAACTAAACCTGGTGTTGGTGGTGACGCTGAAATCGCTGAAGGTATCTATTATGTAATTGATGCAAAGAAAGGTGAAACTACTCCGAACAAGTACTATGGCAAGTACTTCGACTTTAATCCGGTTAATCCTGCTAAGTATGTAGGAACAGCTCAAGCATTTAACCCGTATGCTCAATTCGTAGTTAAGAAGGCAGCCGGTGTGGATAAGGGTAATTATACTATCTTGAACCGTGCGGAAAAGGCAGATGCTCAGACTGAAAAAGATTGGTTTGGTGTAACGACAGTTGTGGACAAAGACAACAAGATCTTCGCAATCGGCGGCGATACGATCCAGTTGGTAGCTGCTGAAGGCGTGGATAAAGATAACGCTTACATCGGTTACAAATATATGACAGCTAACGATGCCAAGAACAACAAGTTCACAATCACTTCCGCTGCTGAAATGTTGGCTGGCCAGAGCATCATCATGAAGAGCGACTCTGCTTTGGCTGTTGGTGCTGCTGATGAAGAAGTGCTGTACACATTGGTTCCGTCTGCTGAAAAGAAATATGGTTTGGATGATGCTTTGAAGGCTGTAACTTACACAATCATGAATGCCGATAGCGCTTATATCATCGAAGGAACCTATAAGTTCTCTAACGGTAAGCATGGTGAAGCTAACGGTACTCCGGCTAAGTTCTACATGATCGCTGTTGATACAGATTCTACTTTCGTATTAACGGATGGTACGAAGAAATTAGTTGTCAGCACCCAGTACAAGACTATCTCTGCTGAAGATTTGGATGCCCGCAACGACATGTTCTTGGTTAAACCGCAGTCAGCTCCTGCTTCTTATATGTCTCTGCCGAAACACGTACGCCTGAACGGTGCTGATGGCAACTCAATCGCTATCAACTCAAAGAACCAGGGTGTAGCTGTTCGCGAAGGTGATGAACTGAAAGCTGCTTACGGTGTTGAAGACTTGACATTCTGGTTGGATACTGCCGCTTATGACAATGCCGATCCGTTCAAATACTATATCACAAGAGGCGTGAAGGCTACAGAAGAAACAGCTGCAAGCCGTCTGTTCATGTACAACGCTGTAGACTCTACAGTTAGCAAGTTGAACAAAGAGTACTATACTTATGGTACTGCTGCCCGTGTCATCTTCCGTACTGCTGAAGTATTTGTAAAGGATACATTGTTCGTCCCAACTATGGATGCAACAGCTAAGATCGATACGGTATCATTCGCAAAAGGCGAGTCTGCCGATGGTTTGAAACACGCTGTTAAGGCCGGTATCAACAACTTCCAGTTCAGCTTCGAATTTGCAGGTGAGGCAGAAGGCCAGTACAACATCGTTTGTCGCGATGCTAAGAATACCAATCCGTCTTATGTACACAATATCAACGGTGTATTGGCAATGGGTGCAAAAGAAGATGCTTTGGTAGTGGCTATTGAAGATGCTGAAGCTCCTACAGCCAACGAAGGTGTAGAAGTATCTGGAGTAACAGTTATCGCTGGTAACGGCAATGTAACAATCGCTGGTGCTGCTGGTAAGAAAGTTGTTATCACTAACATCTTAGGCCAGACAGTAGCTAACACAGTTATCACTTCTGACAATGCTGCCATCGCTGCTCCTCAGGGTGTAGTCGTTGTAGCTGTTGAAGGCGAAGATGCCATTAAGGCGATTGTAAAATAATAGAAACAAAGAATATCCCTTGAGGGTGTGTCAAAATCTCCTTGTCCCCGCACTTGATGCGGGACCGCAAAAGGACAGACCTTATCAATCAGATTTTTATAAGGTCGGTTTTAATGCGATCCCGCGAGGGGCGCGGGAACAGGATAGTTTCGACACACCTCCAACAGGAAGATTTTTATAATCAAATAATTCTAAAATGTTCGGCCGTGCGAAACGCAAGTTTCAAGTAGCCTGCGACAGGCGAACAGGCGGCCGGATTTAATATTAATAATACTAAAGTATATTGAAAAGTTGCCTTTCCCCTGCGAAGGCCGAAGGCTGACACAAAACAAGCCCCCGAAGATGATTACCGTCTGCGGGGGCTTCGTTGTTCCAAAATAAGTCGCTCTTTCTTGCGTGGATGGTTTTTATATCAGAAAACCAGAATATAAGCCCTGTACTTAGTCTCTCTTGTGACTGGGCAGAGAGAAATATATCCTTCTCTTATTTTTCCATCTTTCATTTCAAGTGGATAAGCCTTTTTCATGAAGCAGTGTTGTTCGTAGGCTTCTCCCGGTTTGTTTGTGTAGGTGATGCGCATGTCTCCCCGGGCGTTGGGAGCCAAGTATTTTTGGCTGATGCGCAAAGCGACCATCCCCATTGTATAGCGCATGTTCACTTCTATACAAGGGTGTATGGCGAATTCACCGTTTGTTTTTCTGCGATAGACCAACATGTCCACGCCCAGATAACCGGTATAGATGTTTCCATATATCTGCCGGATCGCCTCTCTGACAGCTTCTTTCAGTTGCTGGAATTTGTCTCCGAAGTTCTCGACGAAGAAACTTTCCAGATAGGCCTGTTCACCCAATACGTTTCCGGAATAAGCTCCTTTCTTTTCAGCTCCGAATACGGAAAGCCCTTCATAGCGTACGTTCCCGTTTCCGTCCGAATAAAACTCCATCGCGAAATCCTGGTATTTGTCCAGTGCACATTCTATGCTGACACATCCCTGCTTGTTAAGTGCCCCCTCGATCCAGACACGGTCTTTTGCGGTCAGTTTGCGTTCCGGCAACCAGAGCAGTCCCCTGCCGGAAGACGAATAGGGAGTCTTCAGCACGAAAGGAGCATTTTGGAGGATCAGGTATTTTTCCACTTCCCTCACTTTTTTGCAGAATTTAGGCGACACCGGCACGTCCATATCAGGCAGGAGTTCCCGTATTTTATCCAGACACCCGGCTGCTGTCTGACGGCTTGTCAACTGTGTGTATTCCTCTTTCCATTCCGGGATCGTAAGGTTCAGGCTGCCGCTCTTCCGGAGTTTTTCAAAAAGGGAATGGCTGTGCGGGGAAAGTCCCCAAGGAGCAGCTTGCATTTCGGGTAGGTTGTCCTTCTGCTGTTTGATCTCCTTGCGTGAGATTAGCTTGGCAAACGGCCTGAGCTCCTTCGGTTGTAAGGAGAAGAAACGTGGCGAAGCGATCTCTTCCGTAAAAACAAAATCCTCCGGGTCCGCGTACCAGACGGGAAGATAGGATAACTCCCTGATCATTCTTTGCACGTTTGCTGGTGGAGTGTAATTTTCAGAGCCTTGTAGTATGGCGGTTTCGTGTCCTGGATTGAAAAAATGTATTTTAGATTTCATATTTTAGTTTGATAATAGGATGTACCGGACGCAGATAACGCAAAATACGCAGATAAACGCAGACTTATTTATTGATTGTCAATAATATCTGCGCTTGTCTGCGTATTCTGCGTTATCTGCGTCCGGTAAAACCGTTTTGAGATTTTATTCGAGGTTTTCGTCGATGGCATCGATCTTTTTAATGATGAGTGCCATCTCGTTTTTCAGCTTGTCGATCTTGCGTTCCATCTCTTTGAGCAGGCCACCGCCACCTTTGGAGGAGATGCTCAGGAACCCGATGTTGTTTTCGTAAGTTTGAAGTTCGTTCTTCATCCGTTCGTACATACGCATCAGTTTCTCCCGTTCGCCGTATAGTTTGCCTTTACCCCGTTCGCCGTTGCTCATGTCGCTGAGGTTGCTGCGGAAAGTCTGCATCTTACGGTCGTTCTGGTCAACCTTGAGACGGTCGAATTGTTTGTCGACTGCTTCGTGATATTCCTTGTAAACCTTGTCTTTCTCTTTGAAAGGAACATGACCGATCGTGTTCCATTCTGCCATATATCCTTTCAGGACAGCGAGTGCTTCATCATGGTCGGCTTCGTCGAGCGTGTTGATCTTTTCGATCAGAGCCTTTTTAGCAGCTAAATTCGTTTGCTCTACGCTCTTTTGGGAAGATGCGTTCTTGTTCTTCTGTTCGAAGAAATAGTCGCAAGCCGAGATAAAGCGTTTCCAGACGGCATCGGAATGTTTGCGGGCTACCGAGCCGATCGTCTTCCATTCTTTTTGCAAGGCGATCATTTTTTCGGTTGTGCTCTTCCAATCCGTACTGTCTTTCAATGCTTCGGCTTTTTCGCACAAGGCTTTTTTCAGTTCGAGATTCTTTTCCATCTCGTCCTTTATATTCTTGTAGAATTCGCTTTTGCGGTTGAAATAAACGTCGCAGGCGGCGCGGAAACGTTCGAATATCTTCACGTTCGATTTTTTCGGGGCGAAGCCGATCGTTTTCCATTTGTCCTGCAGGGCAATTACTTCCTTATTCTTTTCTTCCCAGTCTTTGAATGATTTCAAAGCCTGGAAATCGATGTTTTCTATCTGCTCGCAAATGGCAGTCTTGGCTTCCAGGTTTTCCTGTTCTTTCGCTTTCAGTCCTTCGAAATGCTCCTGATGGCGTTTGTTGATAATCGTGGAAGCGGCTTTGAAGCGGGACCACAGCTCTTCGCGCAGTTCTTTCGCTACCGGGCCGATTTCGCGCCATTGCTGGTGTAGCTTCTGAAGCTGATGGAAAGCGGATACGACATCCGGTTCCGTTTGCAGTTTCTCGACAGTTTCGCAAAGAGCCGTTTTCATTTCTAAGTTCTTCTTGAAGTCGTAGTCGCGGAACTGGTTATTTATCTTGATGATGTCATAGAACTTCTCGCTGTATATCTGATAGTTCTTCCACAGTTCGCTGACATGCTCCTGCGGAACGGCTTTCACTTCTTTCCATCTCTGCTGGATGTCCTTGAAGTCGTTATATAGTTTGTTGAAATCTTCCTGGCTTTCAGTCAATGCTTTCAGCTGGTCGATCAATTGGAGTTTCAAGGCATAATTGGCTGCTTTGACCCGCTCTTCTTCGGCAAGGATAGCAGCCCGTTTTTCTTTGTAGACGTTGAGCAGTTCTTTGATCTTGCTTTCGGTTTCGTCTTCGGGGGCGACAAAATCCTTTTCTTCACCGCCGGCTGTAAGGAATGCTTTCTTCAATTCGTCCACTTCGCTCCGGTGGATTTTGTAATAAGCCTGTTTGAGTGCTTCCACCTCGTTGCGTGTCGTGTCTGCCGCCGCTCCTACCAAACCGGTCAGTTTCTCCAGAATTTCTTCTTTCGACAATTTTCCCGTGGTCGCAACGGTCTCTTCACCTGCCGCAACTTCATCTGTTTTGACTTCTGCTTCAGATGTTTCTTCTGCTGCAACTCCGGCGTCCGGTGTTTCGTTTGTTACAACTGCCTCCGCCGTGTTTTCCGGTGTTGTTTCCGGAGCTTTAGTTTCTTCCAATTTGCCGTTTTCTTCGGTTGGCAAATTAGCTTCGTGAGTGTCCTTCATATTCAATCGCATTTAGGAAAAGGATAAATGTATCCTATATCAAGTCACAAATTAAAGTAAATATTTTGGGATTACAGCATTCGGGAGCAAATAATTTGCAGGTAGATGTCAAAAATAGGCACGGATTCGACCAAATTCGGTGAAATCCGTGCCTAAATATAATCCTGTTTGAAATTATCCTAAGAACGAGATCAATACACCGGCAGCTACGGCGGAACCGATAACGCCGGAGATGTTGCTGGCCATGCAATATTGAAGTACATGGTTTTTGGGATCGTATTTCAAGGCTATCTCATTCGCAACACGGGAGGCCATCGGTACGGCGCTCAGTCCGGTCGCTCCGATCAGCGGGTTGATCTTCTTCTTCGTAAAGAGGTTGAACAGTTTGACGAAGAGAATGCCTCCCGCAATGGAAAGGGCGAATGCAAGGAAACCACCGATTACGATACCGATTGTCGTGAAGTTCAGGAACGCCTCGGTCGTCATGGTCGCACCGACCGATAACCCTAAGAAAATGGTCGCTGCATTCATGATGCTGTTCGAAGCGGCGTCGAACAGGCGGAATGTATTGGTTCCGATCTCCTTGACCAGGTTACCGAACATCAGCATACCGATCAACGGTACTGCACTCGGAACGAACAGGGCCACGACCGTCGTCACTACGATCGGGAAGATAATCTTCAAAACACGCAAGTTCTTGATCTCCGTAGTGGACGGATATTTCTTTTCCTGCTCCTTCATATTGATGGACAGCTCTTTCTTTGAACAAAGCAGCTTGACAACCAACGGGATGATAACCGGAACCAGTGCCATATAGGAATAGGCGGCAATGGCAATCGGCCCTAACAGGTGAGGAGCCAGTTTGATGGTTGTAAAGATGGCAGTCGGTCCGTCCGCACCGCCGATAATCCCTAAAGCGGCAGCTTCCTTCGGCGTGAATCCCATCAGGATGGCTACCAGCAGCACGGTGAAAATACCCAGCTGGGCGGCCGCCCCGAATATGGACAAACGCAGGTTACGCAGCATCGGCCCGAAATCCGTCAATGCCCCCACACCCATGAAGATGATAGGAGGAAGGAACCCGGTCTTGATCAGCATATAATAGATGAAATTCATCAGCCCCAACTCATGCGCAATGTCATGGAGCGGCATATCCCAAATGTTCTTCATCGCCCCGTGCATGTTGATCATGCCGTTTTCGTCGGCCTGTATCACCCCCATATCGCCTCCGGGGAAGTTGGCAAGCAACACGCCGAACGCGATCGGTACGAGCAACAACGGTTCATACTGTTTTTTGATACCCAAATAAAGCAGTATGAACGCAATGGCATACATGATCAAGAACTGCGGTTCAGCAATGATGTTGCTGAACGCAGTCATCTCATATAGATTTTGAAATATCTCGTTCATTACTGTATCGTCATTAATACGTCATCTTCAGAAACCGCGTCACCGGAAGCTAAGCAGATCGCAGTGACTGTTCCGCCAAATTCCGCACGTACGGCATTATAGGTCTTCATGGCTTCCACATAGCAAAGCACGTCGCCTTCCTTTACTACATCTCCCACTTTCACAGGCGTGTCCGAAGCTCCTTTCACTAAGAAAAATTTACCTTCCAGCGGCGAGAGCACTTCTTTGCCGGCACCGGCCGGAGCCGTAGCGGGAGCGGATGTCGCGGCTGTAGCAGCCTGTGTTTCTGCCGGGGCGGTATTCGCCGTGTCTCCGAATGCAACGGTCACTTTGTAGGCCTGGCCGTTCACATCGACGGTCATGACCTGCGGAGTTGTCGGCATGGCCATTGTCACACTGGCCGGGGCAGCTGGTGACGGAGTGTCGACCGGTTGGGCAGCCGCTTGCTTTTCAGCTTTTCTCTTGGCTACGTCGGCTTTGAATTCCACTTTGGCCTTTCCCGAACGGTAGGCTTCGTATTGTGCCGGGTGCATGGCGTATTCGAACAGTTCTTCGTCGTCTTCGCCTGTTTCCCATTGTTTTTCGTTCATCAGCTTGCGATACTTGTCGAGTGCGTCAGGATAGTTGTCCTGCGGGTTCCCTTCGAAGAATTTGCGTCCTTCGGCTTTCGCTTTCTCGATAATTTCGGGAGCCAACGGACCTGGCAGACGTCCGGCTTTGCCTAAAATCATGTCCCAGATATCGTCGGCGATCATGCTCCAGCGGGCTTTCCCTTTCTCCATCTGCATCACGTTCATGAGCGCCAGGTTCTTGACATACTGGCTGAACGGGGTGACCAATGGAGGATAGCCGACACGCGGCCATACATAAGCCACTTCGTCGAACAGCTTGATCAGCAATTGATCTTGGCTCATGAGTGGCTTGTTGTTCTTGATATTGCTCTTGTTGATGGTCTCCAGGTTCTTTTCGAGGTCGGACATCAGGCTTCCCATCATACCGCCCGGCAGCCCCGGACCGATCAGCAACGAGTTCATCAAACGGTTCTTCGGGCTGATATACAAACCGAGGAAGTCATCCATGAATTCCTGGATCAGGCTGCGGACTTTCATATACACCTCCATGTTGATCTCCGGTACTTTATAGCCGGCATCTTTCAGCATCGCCTGCACGGTCAGCAGGTCTGCATGGCCTGTGCCCCACGAGAGTGGTTCCATGCCTACGTCGATGTAGTCGCAACCGGCGTTGCATACTTCCAAAATCGAGGCCACATTGAATCCGGGGCCGGCATGGCTGTGATACTGGACCGGGATTTCCGGATGCTTGGCCTTGATGTTGGCGACGATCTGTCCTAAAGAATGCGGACGGCCGATACCGGCCATATCCTTGATGCAGATCTCGTCTGCTCCCAGCTCGATCAGTTCCATTGCCATCTTGGTGTAGTAGTCCACCGTGTGGATCGGGGAGTGGGTGATGCACAACGAGCATTGTGAGATCATCCCTGCCGCTTTCGCATATTTGATGGAAGGAGCGATGTTGCGTACGTCGTTCAAACCGCAGAATGTACGGGCGATATCTGTTCCCTGTGCTTTCTTCACCTGATAGAACAACTGGCGAACATCGTCGGGTACGGGACTCATACGCAGGCCGTTCAGCGCACGGTCCAGCATGTGGGTTTGTATGCCGGCTTCATGGAACGGTTTCGTCCATTCGCGTACGGCTTTGTTTGGGTTTTCACCGAATAATAAGTTTACTTGTTCGAATCCTCCGCCATTGGTCTCTACGCGGGCGAAGCATCCCATCTCGATAATGGCCGGTGCCACCCGTGTTAGCTGGTCTACGGTGGGGACATATTTTCCGGCAGATTGCCACATGTCACGGAAGACCAAACTAAATTTGATTTCTCTTTTCATGATATTCTATATGTATAAATGCTATTATAATTTCTCGATCTTGACGACTTTCCCTTTTCCGCCTGTCATAACGCTTACAGCCGATACGATTGCGGCGGTTGCCTGGTTCGTAATGCCGGCAGCCGGTGCAGCAGTCTGCCTTTGTGGTGTCGTTTGTTTTTTAACGATAATCTCTTCGGGCGCATATTTGTTTACCAGTACGATCAGGCCCTTCCCAAGATAGATAACGATCATCAGGATAGCAAAAACAGTGGTCATTCCTACGATCATTAACAAAAGTCCAGTTTCTATGTTTTCCATACTCATTTATTGACGGGAAAGCGTGCGGTTGGTGTGGCTGGCACAATCCTTCCCAAGTTAAAAATTCAGCTACAAAATTAGAAAAATGTCTGAAACTCACTTATAGATTCTTCATAAAAAATATGAAAAGGGTTCGGACTTTTCGTATCTTTGCCTCCCTGAAAACAATTTGTAATTAAATCATGGGAAACTTCTTTACATCACTATTCTCTTCCTCTAAGGCAGCAACGCCCGAAGAAGAAAAAAGCAAGAACGATCAGAAAAATTTCGATATTCTGAAATATGATGGTGTCCGCGCCCAGAAGATAGGGCAGGTGGCGTATGCCATCAAATGTTTTACCGGAGCGTTGAAGTTACAAGAGGATTTCGAGACGATGACGTATCTGGTCGCTGCCTATACGACGGCGAATAAGGCAGAGGACGCGCTCGAAGTGCTGAACCGTATGGTGGAGCTTGAGCCGGACCATATCAATACGCTGCTGACAAGGGTGAACGTGCTTTTCATGTTGGACAAGGATGCGGATGTGATCGCCGATTGCCGGCATATTCTTGAATTGGAAGAGACGAACCATCTAGCTTGGTTCCTGATGGGGAAGGCGAAGCGGACGACTTCCGATCCGCTGGGGGCTATTGCCGACCTGACGAGAGCGATTGCTTTGAAAGAAGATTTTACGGATGCCTATTTGATGCGTGCCCGGATATTGTTGTCGATGCAGCAGGCGACCGAAGCGCTTCCCGATGTGGAAAAAGCCATTACGCTGGCTCCGGAAGAAGAAACATCCTACCTGCTGCGCGGTCGTATTCATGAAGCGATGGGAAATATTGACGCTGCTGCGGCCGATTATCAGAATGTGTTGGAACTGAATCCATTCAACGACGAAGCGATGTTGCTCGTCGGCCAGCTCCTGATCACACAGGAACGTTTGGATGAAGCGATCACTTTCTTCGACGAAGCGATCGACCTGAAGCCGGATTTCGGCAAAGCATACGCCGAACGGGGGCGTGCCAAGAACCTGAAAGGGGATAAGGAAGGCGCTTTCGAAGACCTGAAAAAATCCATCGAACTGAACCCCGAAGGCGATGAGGCTCAAAAGTTGGAAGGGCAGCATACGAACTTCAACGATATGTATAAGGGAGGGATCTTCTGAAAAGATGTATAAGGGGGAAATCTTCTAAAAAGATGCCTGATAAATTGTATGTTCCGACAAAATGGAGTAAATTTGTATCTATCATAAAAAGAATTGGATATGACCATATTTGACGAGTATAAGACATACAAAGGCGAAGTTGAAATCTCTCCTTCATTGCTTTGGGAGTATGACCTGTCCCATTTTGACTGGTGGAAAACAAGGAAGGTGGTGGTTCAGCGCATCATCGAAAGGGGATGGCTGACAGATTTTTATGCCGCGTTCAAATTGTATGGCGGCATAGAAGGATTCAGGGAAATAATAAAGGAAGTTCCCAGCCTGTCTCCAAGGGACATGAATTTTGTCTGCGTTGCCTTTGACCTTAAAAAAGAAGAACTGAGATGCTATACACGGAAACTGTTGCGGGACCAACTCTTGAGCTCCTGAAGAAATTGGAAGCGGAAGCTGCCATGTCGGATTTTAATCTGGCTGGTGGGACATCTTTGGCCCTGTATTTAGGGCACAGGATCAGTGTTGATCTGGATCTTTTCACTCCGAAACCGTTTGACGCGAAGAGTATGGAGGAGTTCCTTGCAGCCAAGTATGGATTTCGTACTGACCTTTCTACCCGCTTCCCTTTCAACTCCATGCTGAAAATGTATGAGTGTAAGTTTCCCAGTTCAAATGTCATCAGACCTTTCAAGGCCATAACTTACTTTGATGACATAGACTTTGAAGAGGATATTGTCATGCTGAATGGCAAATATGAGTGGAAACTTATCGAGAAAAGATTGATTGATATGACGAGGAAACAAGATAAAGTTTTTGAGTCGTTTCCGTTGTCCCAAAAGAAGCAAACCAAAATATGCCATGATTAACTTGTAACCTTCCGAAATATTACTTATTTACCCCAAAAAACAGGATATCAAAGTTATAACTACCGGATTTCGGCAAAGCATACGCCGAATGGGGGTGTGCCAAGAACCTGAAAGGGGATAAGGAAGGCGCTTTTGAAGACCTGAAAAAATCCATCGAACTGAACCCCGAAGGCGATGAGGCCCAAAAATTGGAAGGGCAGCATACGAACTTCAACGATATGTATAAGGGAGGGATCTTCTGAAAAGGAGGATGCTGATTTTAAAATAACCCCTGTTTTTTCTATTTCACCCCGAAAACCGGACGTTTTCGGGGTGTCTTTTTGCAGGCAGTACGGTATATTTTTGTGACGTACTGCCTGTACGTCTGCGCGGTTTGTTTCCGGTATATGTGTTTTTGTCGATCCGGATCTTGTTTTCTCTGACAATCCGGTAAACCTTAACTTCCGGTGAGTTGGATATCCGGAGCCGGCTTGGAGAGGGTGCAGGAATATGGAGCGTATAAGGAACTTCGTCTTCGGATTTCCGGCAACTTTTTCCCGTGACGACCGTCTTCATTGTGCTGACGACCGTCTTCACGCTGGGTGAACTGCGCACTCCGGGGTGATGAAGACGGTCGTTATGGGAATTTTCTGCGCACCTCGTGGAAAACACCTCCGGAAATGTTTTTTGAAGGATGCCGGAGAAACCTTTTGGAAAGGTGGTTTTGATAGCTTTTTTCTTGTTTATAGGGGCGTTTTTTACAATATCCCCAGGCTTCCCCCCCCGTATTTTTACCGATTCGGTATCAGGTCGGTCTCTCCTAAAAATAAACCTTATTGTCATTCCATGCTTATTGTACGGTTTTTCAAAATACCCGTTGGTCTGAATCGAAACAGTAGTGCATGAAATTGGGATTTCTACCCCATATATTTTAAACTACCCGCAGGGGTAATATTTTTTAAGAAACATGTGTTTGGATAAAGTATTGAAATATAAACTAATACAAAATTCGTTCGTTCGATAGGGGATATTGTATGTTTTAACATTTTGGTTTTAGGGAAGAGGCCTTTAGTCGTTGTCGGTGCTGACTTCCATCCGGTAACCCTTGCCTCTGACAAGTATGATCTTAAGATTCTCAAAACCTTCCAATTGCTTTTGTAACCGTTCTATCCCATGCGAGATTCGGCTTCTGTCGTTCTTTGATATCTCATCCGTCTTAATACCATATACATACACAAGTATATCGTGGTAGGTCAGCATGAAACTTTCTTTCTGAATGAAATGCCGGAAATAAAGCAGGCTGTCGCCGGATAACGAAACTTCTTTGTCGTCCTGTTTCAAGATGCCATGCTCTTCATCAAAAGCAATATTTCCCGGTAAGAGCGTCCATTGAATCTTGATTTGCGGTTCATGCATTTTTTCTACGATCTGTTCGACGTCGATACTTGCAGCGAGGTGAGATCGTCTATGTTTTTTCCGTACTATATAGATGAACAATGCTGTTCCGGACAACCAGACTGCGACAAGCATATAAACGGGCCAACAGCCAGCCAACCATCGATAAGGCAAATGCACATAAGGTTGCAAAATGATTTTCTGTCCGGCATCCAAATCTTTCCGATAAGAAACGGCATCCAATGCTGTCGCTTTTCTGTAAAAAGCCTCCGGTCGGCTGATCGTCACTTTGTCTCCGACTGCACATTGTATGGCAACGGAACCTCGGATTTTCCGGTTGTCCAGTTCCGCTTGAAAAATACTGTCCAAATGGTGACGATTCGGATCATCGCTTATCAAACATATTTGCTCGTACCAGTTCCTCTTTTCCTCGCCTGAAATGGTATTGGGTGAAAGTCGGGAATCATATTGGAAAACAAAAGTTGTGATATACTGTTTTTTCTCTTTTTCGATCGCTTTGAAAAAGGCGATCCTGGCTTCTTTCAGGTTCGCTTTTTTGCGTTCGGATATAAACAGATGGCCGACAAAAACGATAAACAAAGATGATAGCATGTATGCACATAATAGAAAAGAGAAGTGCTTGTCGAAGCTATTTGCTGAGTTTTTGCTGGGATTATTCATGTTTTTTTATTGATATAAGTTGAAAAAAGGTTGACGTTCGCCCTGTTTGATAATTGATTTTCTGCTATTTATGATTTTTCAACCTTTGTTCAACCAAAAAACAGCCCGTTTTTCTTAAATAACCATATCTTTGCAAGGTTACCTCCAAGAAGCTATGATCCTGAAAAAAGGTCTACAAATATAAACTTCTATTTTAGATAAAACAATGAAACGAACATTATTAAAATTTTTAACCGGCATCGTCTGCCTTACGGGAATATATTTTTGTGCCCAAACCGAAAAAGAAAACTTGACGGACTTGGCTTTGGACAATATTGAGGCATTAGCACAAGGTGAGAACACAAATCTTTACTGCTTTGGAGAAGGTGATATCGACTGTAATGGAATAAAGGTAAAAAAACGTTATGACGGATTAAGATGAAAAAATTCCTATACATATTTTATATAGGAATTTTATTAGTCGTAGCCTCCTGCTCCCCTTCCAGCCCTTCCGGTTATTCGCGTTATGGGGTTTTTCCGGAAACAGACGAGGTGACAGTCGGTGAGACCGCCTTGGATTCCGTTTATTTCCGTTATCCTTATCGGGTGGAGATCGGAAACGGACTGGCCGTCTTGTTGGATTTGCACAACGATAGTCATTATCTGTATGCTTTTACCTATCCTGATTGGCAGCCTGTCGCGCCTTTCGGGAAACGTGGGGAAGGGCCGGAAGAGTTGCTATCCGCAGATCGGGTGCGGTTGTGTGCGCCGGATTCGGTCTGGGTGTTGGATGCCAATCGGATGCAAATCACGCGCTGGTCAGTCGATGTGGCGAACCGGCAAGTCTCACGTGCCGAAACCGTTTCTTTAGATAAACGGTTGCTGCGCACTCTTGATTTCTGTAAGACTGCCAACGGTTTTCTGGTTGACGATTATACAGGTGAACACCGTTTCCATGAAATCGGGATAGACGGGCGGATTATCCGCAGTATGGGGGCGGTCCCGACCGAAGATGAGGGAAAACGGGAGAATCCGATGGCGTTGGCGCAAGCTTGGCGCAGTTTCATGGATTATGATCCGCAAGGAGGGATGCTGGCCATCGCGACCCAATTGGGCGAAGTGCTTGAAATCCACAATCTGAAAACCGGGTTTCATACTGTCCTCTACGGTCCCGGCGGAGAACCGGTTTTCTCTTCGCAAGGCAATGAGGCATTTCCGAAAGGCATCAAGGGATATAACGATGTGCAAGTCACGGATAAGCATATATATGTCACGTTCGACGGTATTGCTTTCAAGGAAAAATACCGGCAATACGAAACCGGCGAGAAAGGACTTGAAGGAGGTCGATACCTATATGTTTTCGACTTGCAGGGCAATCCGGTCCGGAGTTTCCATCTGAACCGTTCGGTGTTCGGGCTGTCCATCAATGAAAAAGACGGGATCGTCACGTGCACGACAACAGATATGGATAAACCGATTGTTACATTGAATTTGTAAAATGGCATGAATTATAAGTGGATAATATGGGTTGCTTTAGTTCTGTTCAGTTCCTGTAAGGAAGGGAAGAAAGAGCAATTTGCTCGTCTGGTTCAGGAATGGCAGGGGAAAGAGATCGTGTTTCCACAGGATATGGCGTTCACCCGTTTCGTCACCGAGTCGGTGGACTATCGGATACCCGATGCGGAATATAAAGTATTGGTTTACGTCGATTCGGTCGGGTGTACCAGTTGCAAACTGCAATTGCCGAAATGGCAAGAGTTGATCGCCCATGTCGATTCGGCAACAAACGGCAACATTCCGTTCATCTTCGTCTTCCAGTCGAAAGACGACCGTGAGTTGCGGTACATCCTGAAACGTGACAACTTCGACCGCCCGGTCTGTATCGACCGGAACAATCGGTTCGACGAGCTGAACCAATTTCCGCAAGATATCACCTTCCAGACCTTCCTGCTTGACAAGGACAACAAGGTGAAAGTAATCGGCAACCCGGTGCACAACTTGGCAGTCAGGGATTTGTATCTGAAACAGATAACCGGCATACAATATCAAGAAGCATTGCCCAAAACAACCCTCGAAACGGAACAAGCGGAATACGATTTGGGAACGGTCAAAGAGGGAACAACCAAGAAGCAAGCGGTCACAGTCCGAAATACCGGAGCAAGCGTCTTCAAGTTGAAAAGTTTTACCACCTCTTGCGATTGCACCGAAGCAACCTGCGACTGGAAAGAACTGCAACCGGGAGAGAGCGGAACAGTTACGGTCAGTTACGAAGCGGAACAGCCGGGAGATTTTTATCGAACGGTGGAGATATATGGAAATATTCCCAATAACTCGCTGATGGTGAGTTTTATCGGGACAGTTAAATAGAACAATTAACAGGAAAAAGAAAGGAGTTCCTGCCTACCGCCTCACAAACGTTAGCAGAAACTCCCGGACTTTTCCTCATTCAATAACTAATAAAGAAGGAGGTGAGCACAAAAGTAGTAAATTTAGGAACAACAGCAAAAGGGTTGGGAATCACCCATTCCGGGAAATGAAACTGGACAAAAGATTCAAAACTAATTATAAGTCTATAAACCCCATCAAAATAATACGAAAATGGGAAAGAAAATCATCGGCGTTATCGCTTTTGCTGCAATCGCCGTAGCGGCAGGCTGGAATTATCAGCAGAATAAACAGGATGTTGAACTCTCTGACTTGGCGTTGGAAAACATCGAGGCGTTAGCAAGAAATGAAGGTGGAAAGAACAATAAGGCATTGGCGCAAAAGGCGAATGGAGAATATTGTTGTACTCCTTTAGACGGTAATAACTGTGCTCAATCACCGGCCTGTTAGAAAGTAGGAGATATGTCAAAATTCAATTTGTAAGAAATATCTTATAAGATAAATTTTGACATATCTTTTTGAATACTTCTAATCATCAAATTATTTCAAATGGGAAAGTATATTTTTTTTCATGATAAACAGAGAGTCTGGCTTTTTGCTTGCTGGGTCTTTATCGCATTCGGTTGCCTTCCTAAGGAACAGAGGTTTGCATCTGTTCCTGGCATAGAAGTGGACGTAGCTTCAGATACAGAGTTAAAATTGTCAGAATACTTTGAGAATTTTCGAATGCTCAAGCTTCCGACAGATACTCTTATGGGAGAGATAAAAAGTATAAAGTGTGAAAATAATAAAATTTATATTTCTGATGGACTGACTCTTTTTATTTTCTCCGAAGAAGGGGAATTAATCTCTTGCTTTGAGAAAAGAGGTGAAGCTCCAGATGAATATTCTGGGATTTCAGATTTTGTGATAGACGGTGAAGATATTATAATATTGGATAGGAATCAACAAAAAACAATAACGTATGATCATTTAGGAAATAATATTTCAACATTTCATCTCGAATACTATGCACAAGCTATTTCACCGATAGTGAATAATACGTTTTTTTTATATAACGGATTTGATACAGGTCACAAATTGCATCGGATTAGAAATTGGAAAGAGGATTCCGTATTTTTGGAAGTAAATAAAGACCAAACAGGATACTTGTTCATATTCGCTCATCACAATTTTTATCAAGATCATGACTCTGTTTATTTTTTTCAACCGATCAATGATACTATTTACAAGTCTGTTGACGGCGGAAGTATGGACCCGCTTCTCTACATCGATTTTAAAGGGAAAAATATACCTACATCTTTTTTCAGTGATAAGAAATATGAAAACGTTAAAGATTTTTTCGACAATTTGCATAAGAGATCTTATGCCTATGGCGTTTATAGTTTTATAAGAAGTGAACGATTCACGATGTTCGGCAGTTTTTATCAGAAAAATAAAAAATTAACCTTATTCGATCATAAAAATAAATTATCGAATACTTTCGGTATAATTAAAGATGACGTTTGTTTCAAGGGTTTGACGATCCCTATATCCCAGTTTATTTATCATGCAAATAAGAGCGGTTCTATCATTGTCCCGCTGGAAGCTTATTCTGTAGTTGAATGGCGGAATACACACACACCGTCTGAGCCATTTGAAAGTCTAATCAATACAACTCGGGAAGATGATAATCCATTGCTTTTGATCTTCGATTTCAAACAATAGAGCCAACTTGCAAAAGTTATTTTTGTCATAAATGCACTGATTGACTGTTCTGCTGTTTAAAACGATCTAAAAGCTTTAAAAATGAATTTTGTCGGAATTGATGAATAAAAAAAGAAAGGAGTTCCTGCCTATAGCCTCACAAACTTCAGCAGAAACTCCCGGACTTTTCCTCATTCAATAACTAATAAAGAAGGAGGTGAGCACAAAAGTAGTAAATTTAGAAATAACAACAAAAGGGTTAGAAATCACCCGTCTCGGGAAATGAAACCGGACAAAAGATTCAAAACTAATTATAAGTCTATAAATCCCTAAAAATAAAACGAAAATGGGAAAGAAAATTATCGGCGTTATCGCTTTTGCTGCAATCGCCGTAGCGGCTGGCTGGAATTACCAGCAGAACAGAAACGATGTCAAACTTTCGGATTTGACATTAGCTGATGTAGAAGCATTAGCAGACAAAGAAGTTGGATGTGTAAATGGAACTCAGAATACCCGATACTGTTTTCTTTCCAACGGAAGATATAAATGTGACTCTTATTGGATTTGGAATTGTGTGACAGAAGTTAATAATTAAAATCAAATAGGTATTGAAAGTCTTTGCCATAAATGTTTAATACAATGGCAAAGACTATATTTGTTCTTGTTATAAAGATAGTTACAGTTATAATAAAGAGAAACGAAGATACTTTATTATTTATATTACATAAACCTGTTCATATGGCAATAAAATTACAAGCAAGCATTTTCCTCTTTAGTCTGCTTATACTGATCGGATGCCGGAATGTCCGGAATGAGAGTTCGGAAATAAAAGACGATCCGCAAATAATGAATGTATCCGGGCAAAAGCGGTTATACATGGGAGAGGCAGACTATCCTACATCCGGAACGATCCGTTATTATGAACAGGATGGCAAATCCTATGTTGTTCAATGCAATGACAGGATGCGTACAATTGCTGTTTATGATTATACCACCGGTAAAAAGGTGGGGGAAAAAGATGTCAGCCGGTTATTGCCAGGAGGTGAATTGTTTGCCTATAACAGTGACACGATCGTTTCGACAATAGATGCCGACCCCTCGATCGTTTCCTTTTATTGTCCTGAAAACCGATCATCTATGAATGTTCCGGTTGTTGTGGAGGAACATCATATCGAACAGTATCCGCGCTGTTTTCCGGAAGGGGCTATTTTTATGAATGGAAAGTGGTATTTTTCCTGTTATAGATTAGGAGAATATCCGGAATTGATGGACAAAGGGAAAGATCGTCTTCCTGTATTGGAAGTCGATTTCCAAAAAGATAAATGGGAATTTATCGGAGGATATCCGGAGCTGTATGCACAAAACAATATGGGAAGTCTGAATTATTGGGTTCCTTTCATATGCGGGAATACGGAAGAAAACAAAATATTAATTGGCTACAGTGCGTCTCCGGACATACATATCTATTCGGTAAAAGAGCGAACAACAGAGTCTGTGTCAATAAAAAGCATTTATGCAGATACAATTCCTCTGCCTTTGACTAAAAAAGGAAGAGACTATTTTTCAGATTCTGATTCTTATTATCACTTTGCGCAGTATCCCCACTACGGCCCTCTTTGTTATGATCCTTGGAAAAGACTATATTATCGGTTTGTCGGTATTGGATTAAATGACTGGGAACTGGATAAAAATCCATTGCTCCAGTACCAAAAGAAATGGTCTGTCATGATTTTTGACCGCTCTTTTAAAAAGCTCGGCGAGAAGGCCATTGGTGATAAATACAATACTATCTATCATTTTGTTTCACCAGAAGGTTTATATATCCTGGACAAAGACAAAAACGAAGATATTGCTACTTATTCATTATTCACCGTTAATTTGTAGATGATGAAACACTTCTTTTTATCCATACTGTTCTTTTTCTCTTTATCTTGCACCTTTTCTCCAAAAGATTTTCGGATTCCGGAAATAGAAAAATGGTTATCCTCGCATGAAAAAAGGTATGATTATTGCATTGTTATTCCCGGAGCAGGATGCGACGGGTGTATCTCTGGGGCGGAATATTTTGTTGTAGAGAACTATCAAAGAGCAAACGTCTTATATATTTTTACAAAAATAGAATCGGTGAAATTGCTTAAACATAAATTGGGAGATAATATCGTAAATGCCCCTAACGTTTTATTAGATGTGGATGGCACGTTCGATAAAAACGGGAATAATCCGAATGACATATATCCGGCCATTTATAACATCAGCCAAAATAAGGTTACGGATGTAAATTATATGTCACCCCAAAATGGTATGGCTATGGAAGATCTGAAAAAGCAATTTGAAAAAGAAGCTGTGTTTAAAATAGATTTGGAATCATATATAAAACATGGAGATTGCGGTAGGCAAATAAAATTGAGCGATATTACGGACAGCGTGACCTACATTCCTTTAAAAACAAATTATAATTTGCCGATAGCGGAAATACAAGAAGTAAGAACAACCGATGATTTCATTTTTTGTCTGGATACGCAACAAAAGTTGTTTTGCTTCAATCGTAATGGTGATTTTATCACTCTGATCGGGAAACGGGGAGAAGGCCCGGAAGAATATATAAATATAGCGGATTTTGATGTGGATGGCCGGAAGGGAGAAGTGTATTTATTTGATTTGCAAAGGCATTTTATTATGGTCTATACTGTGGACGGCCGTTTTTCGAGACGGATAAAATTGCCAGATAACATATTGAATATCGCCAAGTATTATGATTCTCAGTTTATAGCCTATGCTCCTGAATATTTGGGCAATGAAAGAGACAAACTTATTATCTTTAATGATAAGGGAGAAGAAAGAGACAGCATTTTATTTCAACAAGAAGAGAATATCAGTAACACAAAAATAGATATATTTAAAATGGCGACATTTACTTTCCAGAGCCATTTTCTATGCAGGTTACCTTTCAGTGATATCACATACGCATTGACTCCGATCGGGAATCAATATAAATACGTGGAATTTCAGCAAGGTAAATATAAATTGCCATATGAGATCGGAAGTAATGTGGAATCTTATAACGAGAACCTGAACAGTTCTTATATTTTTGAACCCCGTTTCTACAAATGTCAGAACCTGATATTTATAAATTTCTTTTTTAAGATGAACAATTACCAACTTCTTTATAATTCAGATAAAAACGTATTTTTTACCGTGTTCAAGGGGAAATATCCTGTCGGTATTGAAAATGACATAGATAACGGTCCTCCTTTTTGGCCGGTTTATATCAAAGGGGATCGGGCTGTAGGCATTGCCACCGCCTTCAATTCGGAATATGACAATCCTGTTTTGCAAATTATAAATATAACCCTTGAAAATAAAGAGTGAACGAAAATATTTCAATTAACGAAATATGAATTGTATGAAAATAACAATTACTCCTTGCATTTTATTTCTCTGGCTCTTTGCCGCGTCTTGTCACTTCGAGGAAAACAGGCGCTTAAAAGAAGCGCTGTCTTTAGCAGGTGACAATCGTTCCGAATTGGAAAAAATTTTGGCTCATTATGCCGATGATCCCGAGAAATCAAAAGCTGCCCGTTTTCTCGTTGAGAATATGCCGGGGCATTCGGGGGTGACTACTGCCGATATAAAAAAGTTGCAACCGTTTTATCTGCAACATGCAGCCATTTCTGAAAAGCATAACTGGGAACGGACCTCCGTTTGGGAAAAAGAAATCGATGAATGGTGGAAGATGCACAAGGGCGAGATTTTTTTTCCACGTATGCAGCAAGATATCCGGACAGTCAGAGCCGAATGGCTGATCAACGAGATCGACCGTTCATTCAAGGCGTGGAAAGAAAATGCCTATACCCGCGATATGGCATTGGACGATTTTTGTCGCTATATCTTGCCTTATCGCTTTATGGAACGGATTTGCATGGATAATTGCCGGGATGTTTTTTATAAACGGCATGCCGGTTGGTTTGGCGATAGAAAAAAAGATTTCCGGGATGTGACGGATTCCCTGAATCTGTTATATAAAGAAGTGATGCACAGCAATTGGGCTGCTGCTTCCATGCCGGTTTATGATGTCGCAACTTTTGAACAAATCAAACGAGGACTTTGCAGTGACAGGGCCTGGTTCAACTGCCTGTTGCTTTCTTCGTTAGGAATGGCTTCGTCCATCGATATGGTTCCGTCTTGGGGGAACCGTTCCGGCGGACATACTTGGAACAGTCTGGTCATTGACGGCGAGACCTACCCGTTTGAACCGTTTTGGGACGAAGACCGGTGGAAATATAAACGGATCTATAATAATGAGTGTTTCGATCTGTTGTGGGGCAAAAGCCGCCTGCCTAAAGTGTTCCGCCTGTCTTTTGAATGGAATTCAGACGGACCGTTGGAGGATCGAAAGGCGGATGGCAACGATGTGCCCGCTTTGTTCCGGACTCCATTCCTCCGGGATGTTTCCGACCAATATTTCAGGACAACGGATGTACATATTGAAATCACAGAAGAAAAACCGGAAGACGCTCGTTATTGCTATCTGTGCGTATTCGGCATACCGGATTGGATTCCCGTACAATGGGGGAAAATCGAGAGGGACGGAAGCGTCACATTCAAAAAAATGGGACGGGATATCGTGTATGCGCCGATGTTTTATGAGAATGGCAAACTTCTTCCTGCCGCTCCGGCTTTTTTGTTGAACCGCAAAGGGGAGTGCGAGGCGATCGGATGCAATGGGAAGAGGACGGAGATCAATATACACACTTACACCTCTTTCTTCGATGTGAAAGATGTATTGAAAATCAAACGGGATATTTCCAGAAGCATTTTGGTGGCAAGTAACGATCCGGAATTCGAAACGGCAGATACGCAGTATTGCATCACGGACAGTTTGGACGTATGGGAAAACGAATGGCATTTTCCGAATGCAAAAAAATACAGATATGTCCGTTTAATTCCGGCAAGAGATACGATCGCTTTATGTGAAATCTCGTTTTATGAGAAAGGATTCGAATTGCCGATCCGAGATATACGGATAGCAGTCGAAGGAGAAACGCTTGTCGAGGGAGAAACGCCTGATGCCCTTATCGACGGGTTTTCGGCTACGGGGTGGAAAGGGAAACTGAAAAAAGGAGAGTCGATTTTGTTCGATTTGGGAAAAGAGCGGGATATCGGCAAATGTTTCTTGGCTCCTTATACACCGCCTTATTTCCCTCCGGAACAAGATATCGAGCTTTGTTATTGGGATAACCGTTGGGTTGCTTTCGACACACGGGAAAATAACGGTTCGCTTCATCTGAAGTTTGACGGCGTACCTGAAGGCACATTGTACAGGACAAGAATTAAGGGGTACAAAGATCGTATTTTCATGTATAAAAATGGAGAAATCAGATGGTTTTAGCGAAGAAGATCATTGACTATATATTAAATGGTATTATAGCCATTACTGTTATTGGTTGTATGTGGGTTTTCTCCCAAGTCTTCCTCCTCGCCTCCTTCCGCATCCCCAGCGACTCGATGGAGCCTGAACTGGTCGAAGGGGACTTTGTGGCGGTTTGGAAACCGACGCTCGGCGCACGACTGTTTAACCTCAATGCGACACTGCGGCTGGAACAGACCGCAATACACCGCGTACCGGGATTTCGGAGAGTAAGGCGGGGCGATGTGCTGGTCTTCAACTTTCCGCACCCGAACGGCTGGGACAAGATCGAGATGCACATCCTGAAATATTACATCAAACGGTGCATCGGCTTGCCGGGCGACACGCTTTCCATCCGGGACGGAAGGTTCCGGATAAACGGCGTGAGTGAACCGCTCGGAAACCTCGGCTCACAGGAGCGGATCGGGCAAACGCCACCGGAAGAATTCGCCGATGGCATTTACAAGGCATTCCCGTTCGACTCCGCTGTCGGCTGGAATATCCGGGATTTCGGACCGCTTTATATTCCTAAAGCCGGCGATCGGATCAAAATGGACCGCACCGGCTATGCTTTATACCGCAAGTTGATCGCATGGGAGCAAAAAACAGAAATAGAGTATAGGGATTCAACGGTCTGTCTGAATGGCAAACCGATACAGGAATACCGTTTCCAAAAAAACTATTACTTCATGGCCGGCGACAAAGGAAAAAATTCACAGGATTCCCGGTATTGGGGATTGTTACCGGAAGAATATATTGTCGGGAAAGCAGCCTTCATCTGGAAATCGGTCGATCCTTACACCGGACAGTTCCGATGGGAACGGTTCATGAAGAAAATCGAGTGAAAAACGGATAAGCATGAAAATAAAATACACTGGCATGGAACTCAAACTGCATAGGCATGGAATCCGAATTGCACTGGCATCCGTTTTCGGGGCGATGCTGACCGCCACGCCGCTCGTCGGCGACAGCGCATTGGCGAATGGCATCGTGATGGGAAAAGTGTTCTGGTTTCATCTCTCGATGGCCCTGATGGCAATCGGTACGATCGTAACAATAGGGTTCGGCAGGAAGAAGGGGATTTCATTCTCACTGCCGGACGGGCTGTTGCTCCTCTTTGCCGGGGTCACACTCGTGACGTATGACTGGCAGCTCGGTCCCGAACCCGAAAAACTGCTTTTCGGAGGGCAGTTGATCGTCTTATGGTTCCTGTTGCGCCATTTTCTTACGGAGGCTCCTTGCCTGAAGTTCTTTTTTTTGTTCATGCTGATGCTCACCGGACTGGTCGAAGCCGTTTGGGGAATGCAGCAATTGCATGGCCATGTCTATTCCCATCATTCGCTTTTCCGGCTGACGGGTTCTTTCTTTAATCCGGGTCCCTATTCCGGGTATCTGG
>ERZ1036464.33-NODE-33-length-95676-cov-190.762008_pt1 | contig 95676 bp, 85 predicted proteins | sample MGYA00514230_ERZ1036464 | MGnify/ENA primary metagenome ERZ1036464 (study PRJEB33795, sample SAMN09464918) | human gut metagenome | isolation source: Bloodstream | host: Homo sapiens | place: USA: Stanford, California | collected 2016-06 ... | reverse complement strand
CTCTTGCTACCGATATTACTATTAACTCTGTTTATCGTCAAGTTAATGCTAGATACATTGCTGAACGTCATGATAGTATTGGTGGTAGTATTAATTCAGCTAGAGTCTTGACTAGCAACTATGAAGAAATGTCAGCTTATATGCCTTCTCTTATTGGCTGTTCTCCTAACGCACAAGAGTATGTTACTAGAGTTCAACGTTGGTTTAATAGTATATCTATTCCAGTTGACGGTGACGGAAAGAAACTCAACTGTTCGTTCCAATGGAGAAAGAAAAGAGATTATCTGAATTATAAAATAGATGAAACAGCTATCATAGAAGAATATGATAATGCCGAAAAGTCTAATCCTAAACAGTTGAAAGATGCTATTGCTAGATATGTCAATAAGATTAATGCTCTTGAATCTACTCGTTATAAATATGGACATCCTATTAAAGTAGATGATTATCTTGCATATCGTCATTGCTTATTATATCCGATTGTAGCTAAAGACGTATCTGTTATTAGTTTTGATTCTCGAATCAAGTTCTACATAAAAGATGAACAACGTGAAGCTAATCGTTTGAAACGTAGTCGTATTCAGGCTAACAAAGCAAGACGTAATTATCTTGATGCTATTGATAATGATGTTAAGTTCAAAGCTATCTTTGTATGCTACTGTGCAAGCAACAAACAAGATGTATTGTCTAACTTGTTACTTGACCGTACAATTCAAGAAAAGATTCTTGATGAGTTCGCAATTAAAGAGCCGGAGAAATTCAACAAACTGTTTAACAATTCACAAGTTGAACTTCAAGCGTTTATTGAAGAAGCTATCGCTAGAGGAGAACTAGTTCGTTCGGAAGTTAACCAAACTGTTTTAACTCCTGAAGGCGGATTCATTGGAGCTAACATGAAAGAAGCATTAGCTTATTTCAGTAATCCCGAAAATGCTGATTATAAAAGAGCACTTGAAACTAAACTAAAATTATAATAACTATTTATTATGAAAGTAGCAGAGATACATAACGAGTTCATGCTTTTAGCCCAACAAATGGGTATGAAAAGTGTCCGAGCTATACTTCCTGAAGAGTTAGACCGACTAATTAATTTAGAGGCTATCGAATATGTCAAAGACGTTTTCTCTCGTAAGGGTAATCGTGAACTCAATGGTATCTCTGATAATGTTATAAGATTAACAGAACTTAGTAGCCTTCATACTAGTATTAAACTAGAAGCTGAACAAGGAGATATAATGTTTGGTACTGGTTATAAGATAGAGTTGAACGCCTATCCAACACCTATGTTCTATACATCTGTTTACTCCTTTAAGGGGGATAAGTCTTATCGTTGTAGATTGATAGACTTAGACTTAGTGAGTGAAACGATGAACGATTATCATTCAAAGTCTATTGTTATAAGTCCTATATGTTATAAGACTGAATCAAATATTGAAGTAATTGCAACATTTGAAATAGATAGGTTCTTAGTTAATTATATTAAGTATCCTACTCTAATTAGTATTGCAACTAATACTACGAATGAACTATCAGATGTTGCTATGCACGAAGTTATTAAGAGGGCTGTTAATACCTTTAATGCTATCTCTAATAATAATAGTTATGAGAAAGTTTCAAACGAATTATCTAAATTAGAATAAAATGGAAAGACTGTTATTTGCAGGCAATGTTGCACTGGCTACTATTCCCGCTACTCTTGCAGCTGTTAATGATACTGGTATTGCAGAAGGTGCTGTTGCTCTTTACGACCATGAAGGTAAAATCATCTCGAAAGCTCTTACTAAGAACGTTCCGATGTTTACCTTATTTGTTGGTGGTGGAGCATTTGCTAATAAGAGCAAGTATGCCAATATTGTATCTAATATTGATACTAGACGTTTCTCTTATGTTAAGAGTGTCTATACTGCTGGAACTAAATTCAGTGCGGAAGTTACTGTTCCTACCCCCGTAGTAGGAAAGGACTATACGTTAACTATGGCTAAAGCTCATACTGTTCTTAATGAACGTTATAAGTGGTCAGCTAGTGAGCGTGCTCGTGAAGGCGATACTGCTGCTATTATTGCTAAGAAATTAAGTAACCAACTTAAATCTCTTGGTAAAAATGAAGGATTCACTGCTACTGTTTCTGCTGCTAAGATTACTGTAACTGGTATTGACTATGAAGCATGGAACTTGATTGCAGGCGATTCAATGTTCGGAGCTACTATTACTACTACTACTAAAGCTATGAAACCGATTAATGATGATGCTGCTCTTAAAGAGTTACAAATTCGTTGTATTGGTGCAGAAGGTATTAACTCTACTAGTAACGATGCTCGTAAGTTATATACTCTTCCAGAGTTTTCTAATGTTGATGGTTGGACAGTATATACTCTGACCTTCTATCCACACCGTGACCTTCGTAGTGGTAGCACCGAAAATGTTAAGACTATAATTCATCTAGCTATTCCGACAGGAGCTGAACAAATTACTACTCTTGATACAATCTTGGCTTCTATCAATACTCTGGCTGCGACAGGAGCTTAAAGCAAGGCTTAAAGAATAACTCGTAATAGTTTAAATAAAGGGATTGCTATTAGTATTTAATATTAGTAGTAATCCCTTTCATCATAGATAGGGATGAAGGAAATTATCGAATCTGCTCTTAATCAAGGATTAAGTTCCCTGATAACAATTTCTATTTTCCTACTATTATACAAATGGTTGGATAATAAGAAAAAGACTGAAAGCGAAAAGTTTGTTAGTTCTATTAGTGATACTCTTGATGAAGTATCTAAATCATTATTACAAGTCTCAACGTTTATTACTGATATTACAAAGAATATCATAGATAAAGATAAGGACAAATGTAAGATTGCAATAGAAGATTCTATGTTCGCTTCGGCAATGAGATTGACTATATTCGTTACTAATACTGTTATTAATAACCATGTCCATACTAATAAAGATAATATACTTGCTAATATCCATAATATAGTTAATGCAGAGTTTTACAGTGTATTCTCTAGCTTAGCTTTATATAAGATTAATGGAGTAAAAGCTAGTGATAATATGAAAAAGGATTGGATGCCGTCAGTGGAGAAATCTATAATAGAAATAGTGTTTAATGACAATCTTAGTAAAGAAGATAAAATATCTAGTTTTAATAATAAAATAAACTTGAAGTTTCAGTCTTACATAACTTATATAACAAATAATACATTAAAGTAATGGACATAAACTTCGATAATGTAAAAAGCAAATTGGTTGATAGAGGTGTACAAGTTGTACACCTCTCCAACATTGGATTCGTTCTTACTAATGAAGATATATGTAGATATAATGCTATGGTTATTCTTAGTAATATGTCTAATGTAGAATCTAAACTTAGTGAAGAACAACAGCAAAATCTAATTGCAATGTATAACGAATTAATAGTAATGCAATGAGAAAGAACGAAGATGGAATGTATACTTATCTTGATGTTCCAAGTAAGTATAATTGTGTTTATAAAAAACTACTTATTAAGTTAAGTGACTTAGGAGTAGATATGATTAAAGATTGTACTTCTACTTGTAAAGGTATCAATCGTCAAGTCATTAACTGTTGGAATATGTTTCAATCTGCTTGTGCAGCTTATACTCTAGGGTATTGGAAACAAGCAGATTTACTTATTAATTACATTAATAGTTCTCTACAATTCGGTTGTGATGAATATACTACTGATGAGAAGCCTGTATTTATGACATTTGAACTTAATATTCCTATATCAATTACTGGTGCTCAACAGATAAAATATAATGAAGCTACGTTTGTTATCGCTAATAAAGAATATGTAACTAAAGATACTCTTACTATATATCGAGTTATTAACGAAAGAGAAAATATTATAGCTTCAGGATTATCTATTGATAGTCCGGCTAAGTTTAATGAACTAACGCTTAACGCTCAAGTAGGACAAGTTTATATATTTAGAGCTAGTGTAGAAGGAGAAGACGGTGAAACATATTATTCTAATGACTTTATTGTAGAATGTAAGTCTGTTCCTAAAATGAACGTTATGTATTATGGACATACAGATATTGCACCGCAGACATTTCAAAATATGTCTGTTAGTGATATTATGGCATTAGAAGGTAATGCTCCTAGAACTATTACAGGAGATAAGAATAATACATTTACTATTCATCAAGAAAAGAAGATTCATTATCTTCTTATACCTGATACACTTATGACGCTTATTAAAGCTGAATATGGTACTACTTTTGTTACTACTCTTTGGGACGGTTCAGACGGTGCTTATAAGACTAATAATCCTGGTGGTACTGTTGACGATATACATTATAAAGTATTCTTCTTATATTCTCCTTCTGTATTTGATGATACTATTCGTATAACCTGTAAAAACAAGTAATATGAGAAAAGGAATAAGTATAGGTCAACCTATTATTAATAACAGCGTAGATGATAACTATAACCCTCTACCTGATATTGATGCTAAGTATGGACCTTATAGCAGTGTTAAAGAAGCTCTTGAAACTCTTACTCCTGAATTACGTAGTATTGGACTTACTATTGGCGTTAAACAGAATAATAGTATTAATGAATATTGGTTTAATGGTGGTATTGATAACGAACATTTAGTTATTAAACAAGCTAGTGGTAAAGACACACCTGTACAAACAGTTTATATTCAAGATACTCCGCCAGTTAATATTAATTCTCTTTGGGTAGATACTTCTGGTCTTGGAACAGCTCTTGAAGAGGATGAGAAATTAGCTCCAATAATTCAAGCTATTCAAGTTATACAAAACTACCTTGATACTATTGTACATCAGAGAGACTTAATTATAAATCCCGGTCATGTTAGTAATACATTTACAAAGTCGATTCTAAAGGAATACGAACCTATTGACCCAAATACTGGACAGTTAGCTATTCGTGTTGCAGCTGTTGGTGAAAATCTCGAACCTGAAACAGACCAATATGAACCTAATACTAAAGCTGTTCGTGGTCATTATGGAACACTTAAAGAAATTCAAGATAATTTTAATGACTTCGTAGATTATGAACTTCTTATTGCTACCGATGTAAAACGTCTATATACTAAGATTAATGGAGAACCTGTTAATCTTACTGGTAGTAGTTCAGGAGGTGGAGGTAGTATAGATTATAATGCTTTAGACAAATTAGATACTATTGGATTTGTTGCACCGAATGGACAAATATATCGAGTTAAGGTAAATAACAATGGACAATTAGTAGTATATAAGAAAGAACTAGATACAGCTCAAGCCGAACCTACTGGTGGACAAGAAGACCCTAATACTGGTTGGGTTTATGTAACTACATTATATCTACAAAAGTTATATATTAATTCATTATATTGTGGTGGTATTACAAGTGATGAATATAGTTATAATCCATGCTCTCATAACTTCGTTGAACTTAGTAATCTTACAGGTAAAGATATATCTCTAAAGGGATTATCGTTACAGTATGGTACAGAAGGAGGAGACTGGGAAACACTCCCTTTATGGGGGAATATCAAAGCTGGTTCGACATTCCTAATTAGAGGTGCTCAATGTTCGGTGATGAATATTAATACTACTCGTATTAAAGTTGAGAACTATGATATGGAATGGATTGCTAGTGACGGTAATCCTATTAAGTTTGATAATAAGAAAGCTAAGTTCTTCTTGACTTGGGGAACAGAACCTAGTTCAGTTGCAAATCCTTATAATAACGCGACTTCCCCCATAAGGGTATCTAAAGGTTATATTGATTTGGTTGGACTACAAATACCTAATGCTGGTGATGCTGATAAAGTTGATGCTGCTGAAAATACTGCTTATGGTTATCTTAGTAGTAAGTATTTGTTTACTAAGTATTATACTATGGATAATGTTAAGCAAGCTACTAAAGCTCTTAGTGCTAGAAATAACGCTAATGATATGTACTTTGTTAACCTAGAAGCTGATGTTATTCCTAGAGTAGAATCTTATACTCCTAGAGCTAGTTTTGAGAATAAGAATATATTCTTTAATAAGACTTTATTAGATAATACCAAACCTAATAAAGTTACTATGACTTTAGGACGTAAGGCTTGTTATACTATTAATGAAAGTAACGAACCTAATGATGATGCTAGTAGATGTTTTAATTGGGTTTCCGTAGGTTATTATGATGAATACTTATGGTATCGTGCATACCGTAGTGATAATAGTTATACTAATTGGACAAAAGTAGAATCGTTTAAGAATGAAACCGGTGTTCGTAAATACTATAATCGTATTAGAGCTATAACTACTGATGGTACTCCGTTTACTACTCATAAAGTAATACTTACTCATCTAGGAGAACAATATGATACTCATACAAGAGACAAGAATATCTATTATGAATATTACGTAGGTAGAGACGAAACTTATAAGAGTGATGTTCGCAGGTTTGTAGTTATGAGTGAAAATATGGTGAATGATGTTCTTAACTTTGTTCAGACTTCCGACCAACAAGGCTTTAATTGGGATGAATATAATGTATGGAGAATAGCTGCCGACCAAATAAAGAAGGACTTTAATAGATATGAAACTAGTAACATATCTGTGTGCTACTTTATGATTAATACTGGTGATATGACACAGAATGGTAATCGTATTAATGAATGGTTAGATTACGAAGCCGGTAGAGCATCTTTATATGATATTGCAGAAATGGTTACTGTTGGTAACAATGACCTTACCCCTGCTAATGTCTATGTTCTTGGTGACGGTGGAGATGATTCTAAAATCAATGCTACTAACATTCGTTTCTTCTATTGTTATGAAATGGATGAAGAAAATCCTCCTGTATTTACTGTTGAAGGAAAGGAAATATTTGTTGAATCATTATACTCATTCGATGTTGGTCATACTCATTTCTTATGTGTTAATAGTGAGATAAGTTCTAATACTGAACGAAGTGTTTATGGACTTTCTACTACCGGAGTAATGTATGACTTAATAAGACAATGGTGTGAAAGAGATGATGCAAAAGCTATTAATGCTAAAGCTAAGATAGCTTATTGTCATGAAATGCCTTTTACTATTATTACTCAAAATCTTATTAATTCATTCTATTGGGACGGTAAAGAAGATACTAGCGTAGAACGTAGTGGTAGTCGTTTGAACTTTAATACCACTAAAGCTAATGCCTATTGGTTCTCAAAGTTCTTACAGACGCATAATTACCGTTTATGTCTTGGTGGACACAAACATACGTACAGTTGCAGCTATCCCATTTTAGAGAACGAAAACAGCTCTATGAAGCCTATCATACAGGTCACTGCGGACGTTCTAAAGAAAGATTTTAATTCGGATGAATTATATACCGAAACAGCCGAAGGAGCTTTACAAGGGCAATCTTTCCCTAAATCTTGGGAGAATAATGCGAACTTTGATATGCTTAAACATTTATGTACGTTTCAACTAGTTGAGGAAATTACAGCTCCTATATATTTAATGTGTCAAGCTACGGGATATAAACATACTAGTAATAAAGAACTACCTAGTCCTAATATTCCGTGGTTAAGGTATTTCTTTCCAGCTAGTATTACTATTAATAGTAAGACAGATGTTACAGCTAAAGTAAATGCAGGTCAACGTTATCCTTTCTATATTAAGTATTTCTTGAGTAAAGGTAAAATCAACGACCTTGTTTATTATCCTAAACTAACTGCTACTGTTAGGAAATTATCTAATGTATTTAATAATTCAGGTAAATACAACGTTAACATAGAAGGTCTTAATCCTAGTTACAGTGTTGTTGGTGGTAATGGTGAAACTAATAATGGTAATGATATTATAAATATTAAATTTCCAAATTATAATATTAAATAATTATGGCAGATGATATTAAAAGATATAATCCTGATACTAGAACTTGGGATATATCGTCTTCAGGTAAAGCTACTGGAATTGTGGTCGATGACCCTCGTCTTATTGACCCTGACCTTGCAGAAGAAGGTAAGACTACGGAAAGTCTTAATGATGTTCTTGTTCGCCACGATGAAGCATTGAAGAAACATGGTGGTTATATTGCTTGGCTTGCCGAACATGGTGGTGGTGGAAGTGGCGGTGGCGGAGGAGCTATCGGAGATAAAATAACACTTACTAATAGTAATATAGTAAAAGAAGGTAATATTAATTATCTTTATTCTACTGTAACTACTAATATTAAACTGGAATATCTTATTACTTCTTCTAAGAATAATAAGCGATATTTTATTACTGTTACTCTTGACGGTAATAAAATTATCGAAGGTAAAGAAGCATGGACTAATATTCCTGGAACTCTTAATATTCCGCAGTTAGACAAATTCTCTTCTAATAGTAATCACTCTGTTGTAATTACAGCCAATGATACAGACGGATTCTCTGCTGAATCATATCTATTAAATATAGTAGAAGCAAGTATTAAACTTGCTAGTTCTGTATCAGGAAATACTGCAACTGTTGGTATTGATTACTTCTTTACTTATAGTATTACTAGTAAGATTATTGGTTCAGATGCTAATCTTGTAGTTACTAATGTAACTAATGGTGCTAATAAAACTATTGAATTAGGTAAAACTACTTCTACTGCTCCTAGACAAGTCAATGTTAACTTATGGGATTTAGGAAGTATTATTGCTGGTAGTTCTTATACTATACAGGCGCAAGCATTTACTTCAATGAATGAACAAATTGTTCAATCAGATAAGGTAACAAATCGTGTAGTAGTAGAAGACGGTGTAAACCTAGTAATACTTGTAGAAGGTATTACTAGTAAGGAAGAAGTAGATTCAGGAGCTGAAAGAACTAAGTTCTCTCAAAGCGGTAATATATCATTTGCATTCACTCCGTATCTTGCAGGAGTAAGTCTTATCTATTATGCTGTTAGAATAGAACATAATGGTATTGTTAAAGATATAGGTTACTTTGATAAAGGAAACTATAATGATAACCAATATGTGCAGCGTGGTAAACAACAAGTATTTAGTTATGCTATTCCAACTGAAGGAGAAGTATTAGGTAATTGGAATATAACTCTTCGTTGTTGGTCTGAAAAAGGTGACCCTATTACTGATACTGTTTTAGCTTGTGAAGTTGTATCTAGTTCTCAAGCACTTATTGTTGACCAAAATCCTAATAACAGTAGATATGCTAGTTGGCATATTCGTCAAGAAAGTTTTCCACAAGTGTCTACTACTAAAGTTTGGACAAGTAATGAACCTTCATTTACAGTTCCTGGTGCTATTGAACCTAGCGGTGCTACAACTGAACTAAATGTATATAATACTAATGGTGTTCTTTCAGGCTTCTTAACAAAGAACGGACAATCAATGTTACGTATATCAGGAGAGGCTTATGGAATAATTGATGTACAACCATTTAAAGATGATACTACTACTCTTAATAACTGGTCAAGACAAGGCTTTGGTATATCGTGTACATTCAAGTCAGATAGACATCCTTTCTCAAATAGAACAGTCTTCTTTATAGGGGATTACAATACAGATGAGCAATTCTCGGAAGGTATTAAGATAGGTCTTGAAGATATTACTTGGTCTTATACTGACGGTAATATTAAAGAGACTATGAGTTGTAAGATACAACAAGATGTTATTAATACTGTTGATTTTATAGTTAATAAGAATCCAGGAAAGATGGTTGTTGCTATCTTTATTAACGGTATTCTTAGTATTGCTCGTGAAATAAAGAATGACTTTACTTGGAGAACTAGTTCAAAGATATATCTAGGTTGTGATATTAGTAATGCTGGACGAATTCAGAATTTTGCCGATGTTAACTTCTATGATATTAAGTTGTTCCGTGTTCCTGCGAATGATAAACAGATTGTTATCAATGCAATGAACTCAAAAGCTAGAGCAACTCTATTAGCTGACGGTAGTATAGATTTTACAGAGTACAATAGAATGAAGTTAAGAAACTTCTTCTCTACTTCTGATTCTGAACCAAACTCAACACTTTGGGATGATATTAATCAGACTTATGCTAACGTTAACTTTAATAGTCTTATTTCTGATACTACTAAAGTACTTCCAGTAGATATTATGTTGATTAACTGTGCTAATACTGGTTTTACTCGTGCTGTATTTGAGGAAATAGGTGGACAGAATAATAACTGGTATACTGGTTGTACTATGAGTTACTTTAGTCCAACTTCCGGTAAATCAAGTTCTGAATATACTACTGATGTTGCCGTCTCTAAACAAGGTACTTCTACTATGAACAACCTTATTAAGAACTTAGAAATAAGATTTGATAAGATGCTAAAAGCTGATGACGGAAGTAATCTTGATTATGAGTTATTCCAACCTAAAGAGACTTGGTTTCCCGAAAGACAGTTCACTCTTAAAGCCGATGTTGTAGATAGTGCTCATGCTAACAATGCTTCTATTGGTAAATGGATTAATGATAACTCGGATTTCTTATTCGAGAAAACTCCACCTATGGAAGAGTTAGAAGTTCACCGTCCAGTAGATACTCGTGATAAGACAGTTCATGATAAGGTAACTATTAAGCAAACACTTGAAGGATTCCCTATTATATTACTTATTCAGTTTGACGGTGAAGAAACTCAAACTATGCTTGGTATATATAGTTTTAACTTAGGTCGTGGAGCTTATTATAATATGGGTTTCCGGTTTATGAAAGACTTTACTACTAAGATAAAGAACACAGCCGGAGAATATGTAGATAATAAGTTACCTGCTTTTGTTACTTCTTATCATACTTATGCTCAAGACGAGATGTTTGGAAACATAGACCAACGTAAGGTTTATTCTTATGAGTTCGGTGAAAATGCAAATATAATTGTAGACGGTGATAAAACATTACCGTTAGCTTTGTTTATGCAAGATGACTTATCTATTATAAAGCATGTGGGTGAGTTTAAATATAACGGTGGTAACTGGTTAGAACCAGCTGCTCCTGTTACTGATGATAATGTTTGGAGAGCACTACAAGAATTATTTAGTATCTTTGCTCAAATGACTACTTCGACAGTTAAGAAGTATATTTGGAATGAATCAGTAGGAGGATATGAAGAAACCGAAGGTGAATATCCTGCACAATCTAGTTGGTCTACTCTTGCTGCTGAACTTGATACTAAGTTCTCAATAAGAAATGCTTTCTCTTATTTGTTAGTATGTGTAAAATACGGACTTGTCGATTCTCTTGGTAAGAATATGACTATTGTATGTTACGATATTAATGGAAGTAAGAAATGGTTTATTAGATTCTATGACATGGATACGGCTAATGGACTTGATAATGTTTCTCTCGAATCTGTTGCTAAAACCGCTTGGTTGGATAAGTTTAGCAATAATGATAAGAACAACGTTAATTCATTAGTTATTACTAAGAACGCTGCTGACGGTGGATATGATACTTATAGTTCTCGTATGTGGGATGTACTAAGAGATACTGTATTTGCCAATACTGGTGTATATGATAATTCTCTTGAAGGACTTTGGGACTTATGGAGAAATAATGATAATATATGCAAAGATATTAATAATTATATAGATAATTATTTCGCAGCTCAAACAATTAATTGTGGCGAGTTACTATTTAATTATGACTATAATGTTAAGTATCTTACAGCTTATATTGGTGAAGCTGGTGGTGAAGCATCTTATGCTAATATAGAATTTTTGCATGGTACTCGTATTGAATATGTTCGTGATTGGTTAAAGAAACGTGTTTGGTTCTTTGACGGAGTATTTAAATATAATAATCCTAGTAATATTCAGCCTTATAATAATAAAGGAACGTTTTCGGCAGGCGGTGCAGAAGCTGCTAATCCTAGACTAGTTGTTACTTCTAATTGTCCAGCTATATTTGTAGTTAACATTGGTAATACTACTGATACTAGATATTTCTTAGAAGAAGGCAAACCTACTGAAATTAGATTATCTCCTATTAGTTCTTTCAATACACAAGTTACTATCAATAATACTCCTCAAATTAACGATATAGAAGGATTAGGTGGAATGAGATTCCAAAGATTCATGTCTAGTATGAAACTTCCTAGTTTCTCTAAACTAGACTTATCATCTGTTGATACACTTAGTGATTCTCCTATTTCATTTGAAACAATATTTGTCAATGATGAAGACTTTTCTGATGTTCGACATATTGATTTAAGTAATACTAAGTTTTGGAGTGGTAATGCTGGACAAGGTACATTTACAGTTAATATAGAAAAGTATATTAAGTTGAAAGACTTGAATATATCTAATTCTGTTGTAACTTCTGTATCTTTACCTAATGCTTCTCTTTCATCTTTGAATATTACTAATTCAACAGTTGAAAATATTAGTCTTGTTAATCAACCGTTCTTGGAAATACTGGATTTCTCTGGATGCAAACGATTAAAAACAGTTACTATTGATTCTTGTGATAAGATTACTGAATTGAATCTTAGTAATCTAGGAGACTTACATACTATTAAGATTACTTCATGTCCTAACTTAAAATCTATTGTATGTACAAATAATGGTAACTTAACTACATTCAATGTATCTAATTGTAATAATGTCGAAACAATTAATATATCGTCATGTACAAACAGAAATCTTATTGTTTATATTGTAGGTGCTCCTAATATTAAGACACTTGATATGTCTAATACTAATACAGCTAACGATATTCAAGCCGCATCTAAACTTCCTAAACTTAGGACATTGAATATAACTAATAGTCAAGTTGAAGCTATACAATATGGTAATGCTGCAATTCCTACTTATAACGGTAATAAGATATTTGATGTTAGTCAATTAATCGACTTACAATTCAGTGTTCAAAACGCCAAAGGTGTACATTACTTTAAGTTTAATAATAATAAGGAACATCCTTTCAATGTAGGTTCTACATTCTTTGTTGGTTGTTCTAACTTAAAGAGAGTATTTGGACATATTAGTCTTAATGGTAATGCTGTATTCAATCAATGTTCTAAGTTCTATATTCATGAACCCAAAGAAAAGGTAGAAGGTATTACCCCTGATTATAATGGTGAATGGTTTGGTCCAGATACTAATACTGAACAAGGCTCTGTTGATTGGAGAAATCATATTGATTTATCTACTAACTTTAGTATTGGCACTATTGATTGTAATACTATGTTTAATGCTACTAATTGCAGTATATACGATGTTTATTATTTCTTATATAAATGTGATAATGTAGCTTCGTTAGAAAATTGTTTTGCTAGTGCTAAGCGAGTAGTATGGAATTTGTTAGATAGTCCTCGTAGAACTATGTTCAATCACTGTACTAAAGTTGTTAATATAAAGTCTATATTTCGGGGATTACCTGATCAGAATTTTAAAATATTTACCAGTACTTATGAAAATGGTTCTACTGAACATAATGGTTTATTTAGTCCTCTTGTTAGTTTAAAATTTATGGACAGTGCTTTTAGTTTTGGTGGAACTAAATATACTGATTCTACTTTCTTAGCTAAGTTTAAAGGAAATGTAGATTCCAAGTTAACTAGATTAAACAATATTGTTTCAAACATTAAATTTGTAAATAATATTAATAGTTCTCCTAATGATGAAACTATTGCAAATAATTTAGTTGCAGCTAATTCAGAAAATTTACTTGTACGATTGCCTGAATTAGAATATATAACAGATATGTTCAATAACACTAATATTAACTTTAATCAAACAACTGATGAAGATGTAGAAGATAAAGTAATGTATTGTCCTTTATTCTATAAGAATACTAAATTAAAATATATAAAAGATTCATTTCAAGGACTTATTAAATCTAATGGTTCTTTATATAATATATTTGGTGGTACTGTTAAGAATAAAGTTAATCTTAGATTTCCTACTGCTTTATACGGTATCTATAATTCGTTCTCTATTGGAGATAATTCTACTATTACATTTCCTATTCATAATTCAATGTTTAGTAGATTGAAGAACTCATTGAAGTATATAACAGGACAGCAAGCTATTAATCAGTCTACATTAGGATGTTTTCAAGGCTTTACTAAAGAGTTTGTTAAAGAAGGAGATGAAGTATTCCCATACGATGTATTTACTAATTGTAGTGCTATTGTTGAAATACCTGGATTCTTCTCTAAACTAGTTCTTCCTGCAAATAGTGTAATAGAGCTTCCTCTTAATTCATTTAAGACTAATTACAATCTTACTAATATATCATATCTATATTATGATATGAAGAATTGTAAGTACTCGCTTACTGGTAAAGGCTTCTCTAATTGTAAACTAGTTAATGTTCATAGATGCTTCTCTGAAATAGAAAGTAGTTTCGTTAAGAAAAGTTCTATTCCTTATGGATTATTCTATATGGAACAAACTTCTAATGTTAGCTATAAAGGTTGGAATGAACTAGATGCAGCTAGTCAGAATATTACAGAGAACTATGGTATAGATAGTAACGGTAATTGGATTGAAAGTGCTGAAATGCCAGTAGAGATTACTTATAGTAAACAACGAACTCTTCCTAGAAAGACAATAGTTGATATGTCTTATTGCTTAGAAAGATTTCAAAGTCCAGAGGCACAAGGTTATACTATGAATTATGGTAATCTTACTCCTAGTAATTACGGAGATATAATAGTCCCTAATGAAAAGTATAATCCAGTTAAGTATATTCTTAATCCAAATTATGACCCTAGAGAATGGTTAGATGACGAACATACTATGCCTAACTACAATAGAGATATTCATAGAGTTATCTTGAATAAAGATTTCGATAAGTATGAACTTGCTTGGAACGAATATTGTGTCGATGGTCTTAGTAGATTAGAAGATATAGTTAGAGATAGTGCTCTTTATAATGCAATTAGTACAGGAAGTATTAATTGTTCTCCTGTTATACCTGATAGATTTAAAGATGATGCTGGTTCTTTTGCTCCACCTTCTAATGCTAATGCTAATAAGAAAGTACTTAACTATATATGTTCTCCTGACTTATTCTATTATTGTACTAATGGCAATAATATGCAAGTAAATGGAGTGTTTTTTAGTAGTGGCAGAACTAGAGTGGCTGGATATAATTATCTTGATTATGGACTAAGAGGACGTATTCCGCCACATTTATTCTATCCTATTAGCAACGCTACTGATTTGTCTTATACATTCTATCGTATGCCATTGTTAAATCCATATAAATGGAATGTTACTAATGGAGAAGACGGAGAGTTCTACTCGGCAGATACGTTCTCTAAGTTAACTAAGTTAATATCGTTATCTAATATGTTCTACTTTTGTATTATTCCTGCACATATTAACTTACCTGTTGATTCTTATATAAACTGTATACAGTTACAAGATATATCTTCGATGTTCTTATCTGCACAGTTTGAATCAACATCTGTAATGAGACAACAAGTAGACGGAAACTTATTTAGTAAGAATGTTAATCTTAGAAACATTAGTTATGCTTTTGCTAGTGGACAAAATACAGGAGATTGGTTAGGTAGAAGTCCTAAGAAAATAGATTCTACACTGTTTAATGTTAATAAACATAAGCAACTTAATAATGTTACAGGACTATTCTGTAATGCCGTTTCTACTGTTGGTAGTGTTCCGGAATTTTGGAATTGGCTTAATACTTTAGTTGCTTCTAGTAGAAGTAATGTATTCTATGCAATGAAAAAGTCTAATCTTAGTAACTCTGGAAGTATTCCTACTGATTGGGCTAATGGAATGACAGATTAAAAAGGTTAATAATAGTATTGTGTAATTAAACAAAATTTAGTTTCTTGTAGCATCCCCCATAAAGGTGTGAGTATTAACAGTAATCACATCTCTTTACGGGGGAATGTTACAAAGACCAATTAACAATCATTTAAAAGTAATTATCATGGATAATCGTATTTATAACAGAGCTAATGCAGCTAATAGTTTACAGATTTCTATAATGGGTAAAGTTGAAGCTGTTGCAGAGTTTTCTATTCCTAATGGAATGGGTGGTAAAGAACCTTTCCTATTAAAGAATATAACCGAAGACCCAATACAAGTAGAAGTAGTTCTTGCAGGTATGGAAGAACCTATTACTACAACTATTTATTCCGGTTGGAATGTTGAGTTAGTTAAACAAGTTAATAACGCTGTTGCTGATACGTTACAATATGGGTACTAATACTGGACTTGGTATAGGTATCGGTATTCCTTTTAAAAACAATGCTCTTGGTGGAGATAAGCCTTATTTTCCACCGGAGCTTAAAGCTAGAATGATTGGTGTTTGGACTAATTATGGTAAGAAGAATACTGATGCTGATAGGAATATTATTAAGAATAAGATTCCTAATGCTGGCGGAGATTTAGAGATTCTAAATGCTGCATATAAATTAAATAGTGGATTCGGAAAATATAGTGAAGATTTTACTACTTGGACTAAAAGTAGTAAGATAACTTCTGTTGATTCCGAATCTTTTGATTTTGTTACCAATGTTAATTGGAATTTATTATATTATAAATCAAATATTGGAAAAGATATACCTTCTTTTAAAGTTCATATTAAACTTAAAGGAGAAGGCAAAGTATTTTATAATTATATAACTTCGGAAGGAGTATTTACTAATAAGGTTATTACATCAGAAGAATATGTGGTTCCTATTAGTTATAATACTAAATATACTGGTGAAACTCCTGTAAATTGTGGATTTTCTATTGGTGTTACATCAGAAGAATGTAGTGGAACTATAACTCAAATTCCAAACTTTGAAGATGCTTTTGTTACCGATGGTATAAACGATATGATTATTAGTCAAAAGACTCTTCAAGAAATGGGAGTTACTAAAGAACTTACTATTGTTAGTATGATTCATCAAATATCTTGGAGAAATTCTGCTTCTATTCCATTAACTAATTATATTAGAAATGGAGATACTTTTATAAGAAATTCTATTAGTAATATTGGTAAAACTGGAATATATGGTTATACATGTTTTAATATTAAAAATGTTAATTCTAGTGTTTCTAAAGTAATAAATAATATATTAGGAGATAAGAATGACTATATTGTAGAGTATAGAGGAGATATATTATCGGAAAGATTTAGTGTACAAGGATATATAGACGCTAATGGTAATATACTTGAAACAAGTAGTGTTGCTCATTATTGGACTTTTGCTGTATTAGGTAAAGCTACCGAAGATGAGATTAATCTTATCATTGGTAACTATAATCTTGACCGTAGTCTTAAACCTGATATATTATGTAATATAGGTAAGCAAGGTATTACTAATGATAATCATGCAGAGTTTAATGATAAACTTATTGATTACAGTGGTAATGGCAGAGATATTCAAATGAATAATCTAGCTTGGAAAGGCGGTAGTGGTATTGCAGCTAAACAATACGAAACATTTAAAGATTGGACTTCTGAATCTTCTTCAACTTCAATAATAACACAAATAGATGAATTTACTAGAATTGTAGAATCTACTACAAATGGTTATTGGGTAAGTAGAATAAGAAGAGATTCTGATTTAAATAAGGTATATGATGCTATAAATGTTTATCTTTATCAAGATAATAATTTCTTAGTACACGAATGTAAATATGAAGTAGATGGAATAAAGTATGCTATTCCTATAAATGAATCAGTTGGAAAAGGTTATCATAAGTTAGAAATGTATACTAAAGATAGATATACAGAACTTCCTGAAAATGCAGAAAATGTTATTCTATCAGAATGGTATTTTCCTAAGTCAACTAAAGGTTCTATAAAGTATAGTATTATTCCTAGTTGTAAAGGTGGTATTTTATTAGATGGTATCAATGACTTTGGTAAAGTTATTGATATGCCAATTTACAAGGATTATACTTTCATTATAGATAGAGAAATAATATCTATTGGTAATACAAGCGGAATAGTTGCTTCTAAATCCGAAGATTCAACAGATGTAAACAAACAAGGTGCTTTCTTATTTGAGTACTTAGGTAGTCCTAATAATGTAAGTGCTTGGAGTTTCTATAAAGATAATGGTAAAGTTGCTAATACTGATTTTACTAGAGGTATAAGTTATCAATCTAAATATAGCTATAATGGGATAGAATTGTTAGCTGGTACGGCACTTGACTCTGATAAACTTTGGTTAGGTATACTTAGAGATAGAGATAGTCGATTTGCTAACGTAGCTATCTACTCTCTCATGTCCTTCCCTTATAGCATGTCCAAATTCTTGATAGAACGTCAGTTGAAGAAGCACAAGCTGGGTACGTTTTATCCTAATATGGTGGAGTTTAGACCTGTTATTAAAGCTAATGCTAATTATAAGATAACATGTTATCAAATAGATAGTACTAATACTTGGAAGTTAATAAAGGTAGGTGATTACATTGTTATCGGAGCAAAATTAGCTTTTCAAATTACTTTTGATAATGATGCTAGTGAACTTAAAGAAGTTGTAAGCCCTCAATTATCAGATATAATTGTTGAGAAAAGACCGTCAAATCCGGGATATAATATATATAGTTATATAACTTCTAAATCCCCTCAAAAGATAAACATCACTATTGATGAGTACATTAGATACGAGGATATTGTGCAGCCATATCCAGTAGTATTCCAAATCACAGATAGAAATACCAATCAAAGATATAGTTGGGGAGATAAGATTAAAGTAGGAAGTTCTATACAACTTACTCAAGGCGAAAATCCTAATCTTCTTTCAGGATTATATAGCGTTCAGAGTTACGAATATGAAGGAGAAACTTATACTTACAATCAATTAAAAGCACTTGTTATTATAATAACTAAGTCGGGTATTCAATTGTCTTGTAATAAGGTTTGGACTTTTGATGATAATGAACCTAAATGTATCCTATCTCCTAGATTACTACGTATTCCTAATTCTAGCTATAAGATATTGGGTTATATTCCTGATATATCCGGTCACGGTAATCATGGAGTTATCCATAACTCGGCTTATGTGGAAGGAAGTGGAGTTAATGAAGATGGTTCATACCAATTTGATGGCGTAGACGACTTTGTTACTATTCCTACTTTGTCTAAGGGTGGTAAGCAAGTGTTGATGAAAGTGAATTGGAGTACTTTAAATGGATTTATATATGACCAAAGACCTGTTTCCGGAGATAAAACATTTGGTATCTACACACAAGGTGATGTAATCGCTTATTCTCAACATAATAACGGTAATACTTATATTGACGGTATTATAAACAATAATATCATCGGTAGTAATTTATCAAAGATTACCCATAATATTGTAGCAACTTGTGATGTTGATAATTCAATGACTCCGTCAATAGGTAAACGTAGTTATTCAAATAGTTATTTCGCTCAAATGTCTCTCTACGACTTCATGCTCTTCGATGAAATCTCAATAGACGATAAGATTAAAGAGTTGAACACTCATATTGGTATAACTCCTAAAGTTACGTTACCTAATTACTATTGGGATAACTATGGTAAAAAGAACACTGATGCAAATAGAGGCTATATTAATGAACAAGTGTCATTGCAAAAGACTGGTACTAGTGTTAATCCTCTTGAGAACTTCAATATTAGTTATGAAGGTATGTCGGGTTATAATGGTTATCCAGTAGTGTTCGGTGCTAACAAGACTTGGAAAACTTCTAATGCAGTAGATTATATTTATGATATTAATAGTACTATTGTTCATATAACTAATGTTAAACATGCGGCTAAGGGTTTATTATATAGTTATGTTAAGAGAGACGGAGCGTTAGCTAATATAAAAGAGATACCTGCTTTTAGAGTTACTATTAAAGGTCTTGAAGGAAATAGTAAATTTGTTTACAAATATTTAGCTACGGAAAATGCAACAAAAGAATCAATAGTATATTTAGGCAATGATATTTATAAATTACCTAAATCGTTTGTTCCAACAGACGCATTATTAGATTTAACTACTAATTTTTGGATAGGATTTGCAATAACTCCTATGATAGAAGGTGAACTAGTTTTTGATTGTGATATTACTATTGAAATTCTTCCTGAATACGAGAACGGTCTGGTTTATGACGGAATATCTGACTTTACTGATAATAAGAATATTCCTATATTTACAGATTTTACTGCTATTATAAAAAGAGTTGATTTAGATGCTAAGAATAATAATTCTACTGTAATGTTTAAAGGAAATAAAATCTATGAAAGTGGTATTGGAAACGGTTTTATTTTAGATTATTATTATAATAATAAGAATTATGTTTATAGTTACGGTAAATTAAATCAGATAGAACGAGATGATTCTAAGATTATTTATTTAACTCCTGAAAGTTATAATGGTAATCCTATTATAAAAGGTGAAAATAGAGATAATCTAGGATTAACACTTGGTAAATATTGGAAAGGAATAATCTATAAAACAATTCTATATTCCAAAACTATCTCGTTACTAGAAATTAACTTCCTAAAGAACTTAATTGAGAAAGATGAAATAATCGATATTAATCATCCTATATTTATTTCTAATACAGAAGATGAAAGTAACACCTCACAAGATACTTAAATTAGTTTATATACTAATTGGTATATTTCTAGTATTAACATATACACTAAGTTTAATATTTAAAGATTTAAAGTTATGATTGATTACACTGTATTTCCTATTGCTGATATAGGTAAAGAAGAATCAGCTAAAATCGAAGAACTTAATTTAGTTCTACGTAAAAACAGAGATAATGATAAAGCACTTATGAAGTGTCAACATTTCCAAGAAGTATTTCCTAATAAGGTAGAAAGGATAGTAACTACTGATGAAGAAGGATATGAAAGTATCACTATTAAATATCCTTATGATACTTATTCTGATAAAGCTCTTTATGAATTGTTATCCAGTTCTGAATGGCAATCTGTATCTGAAAGTACTCTTGAAGAATCCCCCATAAAGGAGTGATTCCATTGTATCGTTAACTCTATAAAGCCCTGCTATAACAAGTAGGGCTTTTATTTTGTTCACGAGATACTTAACTTTTTTCATAAAATTATTGTTTATAGATAAAATAGATTAATGTCTGAACTTATAATAGTATTCTTTTTTATGAGTGTATAGTGGCTGCTATAAGATATTCTTAATTTATTAATCTAAACCTTATTTATTATGCAAGTAATTGAAAAAGTTAAAGTCGTTCCCGAAGGTTATAATGGTGCAGGGATGGACGGTTATGGTCGCCGTGATGTTAACGGTAAAGCTAATGCAGGTCTTACGCTTGGTATTATCGGTACTGCTCTTGGAGCTTGGGCTTTATTTGGTAATCGTCGTTCTGCTGGTGTTCTCGGAACTGGTGCAGGTCTTATGGGAGACGGTTCTACAAACATTAATGTAGTTGGTGCAGGAATGGGAAGTGCTGGTGCTCCTACTGCTTTCCAAGCATGGAGTAAGTCTTGTGAAGATACTCTTGCTTTGCAGGGTGGTTTGTATCAGTGGGCTTTAACTCAACAGAGCCAACGCTTCCAAGACCGTCAGGTAATAGACAGCGAAATGTTCGGTTTGTATAAGTCACAAATTGATGCAGACTTCTTACTGTACAAGGGAAACCGTGATAACTATGATTCTCTTAAAGCAGAGATTAGCGAACTTAAAACGCAAGTTGCTGTACGAAGTTTGTAGTAAATTCAAAGATAAACTAGAAGATGAAGTAGAAGTTGCTGATGTTTATGTAGCTATTAATGCTCAATATCACGACTACTGTGAACTATTCGAGAAATGGTTCGGAAAAGGAAACTTCGACGATATGATATTCGAGAGTGCTATCAGCTTTTGGTTCGATGATGTAGACTTCGGAGAAGATAAACTCTGGAAATACTTTAATGAATTGAAGTAATACAAGTTCTGTTATATTCCTAAAGAGAGATTACTAAATAATAGTAGTCTCTCTTTTCTTTTAAAATAAAGTCTTATATTTGCACCTGTAATATAAAACTTAATGCTTATGGGAATATTTGTTAAAGTGTTGTTTGTAACTATAATAGCTATTACTATTATAGTATTCGCATGGAAAGAGATTACTAATATCCTTCCTGTGAAGGTTGTGTCTTATGTAAAGATAGCAGGTGTGCTATTAAGTGTTATTCTAGGTACTCTATTATTCTTATTGTAATATGGACTTCGGGAATATACTTAATGAGATTCTACGTACTACTGCTACTAGTTTCGATTTTGCATTTGTTATCTGTGTTAATGTACTAGCATATCTAGTAATTAAACTAGTTGACAAACTTAATGGAGATAAAGTAGTAAGTACTTGGAATAAAAGAGTGATAACTCTTGTGTGTGCTGTATTAATGGGAGTAATATACTTCTCGTTAAAGTTAGGCGATGTTAAAGTAGTACTTAATTCTATTATTCTTAGCTTCGTTTTTTGGAGTTGGATTCTGAAACCAATACTAGCCTTCTTCAAGATAGATTATAAGAAGTTTATAATAGAAGATGATGAACCTAATCAATATCCAAAGTAAGTACTATTAGTGAGAGTAGTAAGTGAGGGTCGGCTAGCAATGGTCGGCTCTTACAGTATATACATCTCTTTATGGGGGAATAAAACTACGTCCCATGCTCCTACGCTTTCATAGAAGCCCGCCATTGCATTTTAGTGCCTAACCTTAACTTACTATTATCCGATAGACTTGCGTGTCTCTACGAGCCTTAAAATGCGTCACGTGTATAAAAATGTTTACAATGCGAATAACTGTAAGCTAGATAGTAAGCTAGATAATAGTGCTGAATCAAAATTATTAATAAAAGTCTTGTTAATACCAATATAATAACTATATTTGTTATAATACTAATTCAAAAACAAAAGTAATATGGCTTCATTAAATCAAATTGTATCTGAAATAGCTCATGCTATTCATCAGCCTAATAACTTTACTACGAGACAAACTATTCGTAGTGCAGTTATTCATACATTCAATGAACAGATAAGACAGACTTATGAGCGTCATGCTAATGTCGATAAGATATTAATGCAGAGATATAGGATAAGTCTTATTAATGTTCCTGACGGAGATATATTTCAAAGTCTTGCAAGTACGAAGTATAAAGTTAAAAGAAGCAAGACTAGAATACCTAGACCAGTTCGTCTTGATAATAATCTTCCTTTTGTTAGTGTTCGTACTGTTGGTTATGATAATATGGCTATTCCTTTTATTAAAGAAGCAAATGCTCAATTTTATAAAGCATTGCCAGGAATGTGTACTAGTCTAAGTTATGATTATATCAATGGTTATCTATATGTTAATAGCAATGGTAATCCTTTGATTGAACCACTAGGACATATTATTATTGAATCGCCTTTTGAAATACCTACTGAAATACCTGTTGAAACAACAGAAGGAGTTGAATCTAACTTCGATAATGATGATGAGTTTATCATTCCCGAAGATATGGTAGAACGAATCAAAGATGTAATCTATAAACGTAATCTACTTAATGTAGAGAGAGTAACTAATGAAGTCCCAGTTAAGGATGATATAAATAAACAACAAATAGAAGTATAATTATGGCTAGCGGTGAAAGATACGACCACAGAAATATGTATACTAGTTTTATAAAGACAGCCGAAGAGGATTATGTTCTCGTGTCTGAAAAGATAGCTAGATACAAATCTTTATTATATAAAATCAAATATTCTATTGAACAAAATAGAAATGCTATTGAAGCTATATTTAATGTATGTGTCTATAACTATTGGGAATGGAATACTGATGAACTAGATGCTGATAGAAAGATGGAGAAAGCAATAGATGCTAAGTTCACTAAATTCGATTCTTCTAAACAATTAAGATACGGTAATATATATCGTAACTTAAAACAATACTTTAGAGTACTTCGTAAAATAAAAGAATATGAGATAAGACAGCAGAGAATTAAACATCGTAAGAACATTACTCGTCCTCAATACGAAGCCTATTGCAAGTTATTCTTTAGAGAAGTATCTAAAGAAGTTCTAAGAGGAAAAGTTTATAAGTTTGAAAAGAGATTAGGTTGTCTTATTATAGAAAGAGTTCTAGTTAGAGATAGTTTTACCACTGCTGATGGAAAAGTTATTAAGTTCAAAAAAGTAATTGACTATTATAAAACAGAACTAAACAAAAGAAATCTTCTTGCACAAGGACTTATTCCTTATAATAAGAAAGACCATGCGGCAGCATTACTAAGAGGTGAGAAATACGAAGGAATTAAATATGTGGAGTATCTTGATAATCCTTATTATTGTAAGTTACTTATGATTGATGGTACAATTAAGAATAGACCATTATTTAAATTCTATGGAACAAACCTTCACATGAAACGTAGTAATGATGATATACTATCTGAATGTAAGACTGTTGAAGATATTATTAATGTTGATACTGATATTAATAATCGTCTTTCTTTAATTAACAAATTTGACCCAAGTTACACTATAAAATATATTAGAAATAATGAACAAAGAGCTATCTTCCGTAGAAACTATTATCGCAAGACTTGATAATGATTTCAATATTATGAATAGTGATTATATACCTAGAGTGGGTGCTTGGTGTATAGATGCTATGAATGAGATGGGTATTCTTCAATATGAAGAAAAAGAAACTACTGTTGATGTTGTTGATAGAGTTGCTTATTTCCCATGTTGTATGAACGCTTTTAAAGTTTATGTTGAGGGTTGCGAGATTTCCCCCTTAAAGAAAAGTAAATGCTCTTGCTCTTCCGGTACTACCGAGCATTTCGTTCAAGATAGAGAAAGAGCTAGAGAAAGTGAAAGTAAACGTACTGTTGAGATTGACCCCGAAGGTTACGAAGGAAAGAATTATGTATATCTTCGAGATGCTAATGCAATCCAATTAAACTTTGATGCAGATGTTGTTACCGTATCCTATCTTACAGTTAAGACTGTATATAGTGATACGTTTCATTGTAATATTCCTGTTATACCTGATAACGGAAAACTTATCGAAGCTCTTGAATGGTTTTGTATGTGGAAGTTACTAAGTAGAGGACTTAAACATCAAGTATATTCTCTACAAGGTGCTATGCCAGTTAATCCATATTTGTTATGGAGAGATTCTCGTGAAAGAGCTAGAGCTTCTGTTATTAATGAAAATCAAGATGCTAATGCTTATAAAGGTTGGGCGTCGTTCTTTTATAATGCAACATTTAGACCTAGAGACTAATGGAGATAGTTAAGGAGTTAAACAAAGACGGAGGTTATGAATCCATTAAGAATGGTTCAATGACCCATGCTGTTAATGCTATGGTTTCTCGTGACGGTAATTCTATTCAGAACGAACAGTCAATCGAGACAATTATAACATTAAGTGAAAATGAAGAGATAGTCGGTGTTATCTCTTGTTCTGATGAAATAGTCATCTTTACTAATAATAGTAAGATTAGAAGATATAAAGAATCTACTAAGGCTATTACGGAAGTTGCTACTAATTGGAATTATCAAGGCGGTAAAGTTATAGGTACATATACCTATAATGTGAATAATGAATTAATTGTTGCTATTACTGAACTTAATTCTGATGAAGAAGTTCCATTAAAGATAATTAATCTTAATAAACCTAATTACCTAGAAGGTGGAAGCGATATTAAATATACATTAGTTCCTAATATCCCTAAGACTAATCTTAATAACTCCAAGTTAGTATCAGGTAGTGCTATCTATAAAGGAATATATAATTTCTTTATTAGATATAAAGAAGGAAGCAATTATACTGGTTGGTTTCCTATTGGAATTCCCGTATTAGTATGGGATAAAGGAAATCAAACTACTATCGAAGATAATAGTTTTGGTTATGACGACAGTAGCGGTAATCTTCCTGTTAACTATAAGATAGGAAACTTTACTTTTAAAGAAGATACTAATCTAAATACTGAAAAGGTAAACTTAAATATCGAACTAGGGTTACAAATAGATAATTCAGGTCTTAATTATACAGCTTATCAAATAGGTTATATAATTAATACTCAAAAGGGAGATACTAAAGTATATAATACTTCTGACATAGATATTAAAACTAGTAGAATCACGATAGACGATGTTTATAACGAAACATTTAGTTTAGATGATATTACTAGTTCTTTCTTTAATCTATATAATGTAAAAACCTTATGTAACTATAACAATAGATTGTATGTAGCTAACTATAAGGAAGAAAACATTAATAGTCTTGTAAGTTCTATTGATACTAGTAATATACAAGTTCGAGTTAAAGATTTTATCGGAAATAAATCTATAATGAGACGTAGTGTTACTAGAGCTGCAACTTCGTCAATAGTTAATAATCCTAGAACGTTTGATATTAATAAAGGATATGTAGTGACTATTAAAGGACGTGCTTATGGTGACGGTAGTGAATATAAAGAAGTTACTAGAAAGTTCTTCCTTACTCGTATTGGTAAGAATAGTTACGGTACTTATTGTTTAATGATTTCATCCCAAGACTTTATTAGAGCTTTCTATAAAGATAGTAGTTACGATAGTCATTCTACTCCATTCTACGTTTCTTATCAAAATGCAGATAATCTATATGAAGCTGCTACTGCCGTAGTTGTTAAACCAGATGATAAAGATTGGTATATACTAGAATTTAGTAGATACGGAAGTACTTACTATGATGAGATATATCCTGATAAATATTCTAGTATAGTAAAATTAGGATTTGTAAGTCATCCTTATGTAAGATACGGACGTACTAATGATTTGTTTACTAGTACTTCTCATAGTGATCCTAATATTCAAAGAGAGTTTAATACTGACTTTAAAGTAGTATCAATTGAAGAATTTGACTTAAATATAGATACTAGAGAAATTATCGAACCTATGTGGTTTTACTTAGGAGATGTTACTATTGGGGAAGAAACATATAAATTAAAATACGACCGTTATAATCCTGTTGACTTTTATTATAAAATATACGATATGTCTACTGGAAGTCCTGTTGATAAAGGAATGAAATTTAGACGTTCTTTTCAAACAGCTTATGTGGACTATGGAGGAGTATTAGATATTATTAAAGCTAAGTTTCCTAATTCAACTATATATACTATTGATGAATATGAAACAATTAATCCTACGGGAGCAATAAATGATGTTAAGGCACAAGGTGAAGGAGGATTAACCGAAGGAGATAAACTTAGAATTGCATATGATGTATCTAAGAATAAGTTTATGTTTGCTACTAAACATAGTAGATTAGACGATAGTTATTGGGATCGTGGAGAAGATGCTATTTTAATTATTAATAGTGAAGGCGAAACTAGTAGACATACAATAGATGAATTATTTCCTAATCTATCTGTTAATTTCAACAATGAAAATAAATCTACACAAGATTTAATTAACGAAATTGAAGGAATATATAGAACAGTATATAAATGGAAAGTAGATAGAGAACCAACAGATGACGATTTCAATATTGATGAAAGTTATACTGTTGACTTTAATGTTATGAGTAGTCTTAGTGCAGATTTAAGTTCTACTAAAACATTTACTGACTTAAAGGCTTATCCTGTTGGTTATATTAAAGAAACAGTAGAAGAAGGGAATCAAACTATTATAACTGCCGAGAAAGAGTTCATGATAGTTATTCCATTTATAAATTATCTAAGGACTGTTTCTACTTATGTTTACACAGGTAATGAAAATTATACTATTTATGATAGAGTAAGTGTTGAAAGTACTAAAGCCTATGAAGGAGTATTAGGTAACTTATATATTTGTTTCCAAAAGAATAAGAAGTTTAATCTTGACGGAATTAGTAATTATGACGGTTTACTTCTTGATATTCCTACTTTTGGTAAATACAATGCATTAGCAATAAGCGAAGGTGGTATTCGTTCTAGTGGTAGCGAGTTCCTTGAATTACATAATAATGATAAGTATAAAGAACTTCGTGTTAGTGGTCCTGAAGGAGGTTATATTAGTTATGCTTTCGGATTTGCTTCTCCTAAGATATTGAATAGTGAAACTAAACCTGAAGATACAGAATTTTATTCAGATAGTGCTAAGTATGCAATTAATCAATGTGTATATAACTTCTTTGTACATTATGTATATCCTAATGGTAATATTACTGACGGTATTAATATTCCTAATACTATGAGTTATTCAGAGACTATTAGTTTAGGTACAGCTAATGAAGGCAATACAGCACTAACAATGAATATAAATGAAGACACTCTAATATCTGATATTAAGACTAAGTTCGATGCTTATAAAAGTCAATATGGTAATATTAATACTAATAATGCACATGATGTAGTTAATATATTTGATAGCATTAGTAATGTAAGATTCTGTAATATATTTCCTAAATATAATTCTAATGGTATTGCTCTTTATAAAAACAATAATGGCAATCGTATGTTTAGAGGAACTAGAAATCTTAGATACAGAGGAATTCATCAGATAGAATTCTTATTTGACAACATACCTATGAGAAAAGAGTTCGTAGGATATTTTATATCTTATGAAAAGACAGAACCTATATTAGTTAGCGAAGGTGTTCCTGTACGTAGAGATGATGATTTTAATACTGCATTTAATGAACAAGTTGATAATATTCGTTTCTATTATCCTGAATTTGATATTATAAAGAAGTCAGGTGCTGGTAATATATTTATTACCGATAGTCGTTATACTATGCTTAATTCTTATAAAGGTCCTATGTTTACTGACTATTATAGTAGTGATATTGATTTTAGTCGATCTCGTCCTTCAGAAGAATTTGGAGATATTAGAGCTGTTAAAAGCTCTACTATTATAATGGCTGATAGCAAAGATGATAATAATGCAGGTAGAGAAGCTGTTGTTAATCTTGTTTTGAATAAGTCATTAAAGTTAGGATTCTATACTGCAGATGGTAGAGGTTATGTAAATAGCTTATTACTTAATATAAGTGATAACTTATATATGTCGGAGAATAAAGACCTTATTCCACTTGGCTATATTAAGTATGTTGGTTCAACAGGAGATATTTATAATTATGGTTATGAAGATTATATCTATAATTATAATTATTACTTTATGACAGCATGTGTTTATGCATTTAATCGTAATGGTGTATACTATGATACTACTGACCCAATACCTAAAAAAGCTACGGATAATACTAATCTTTATCCTAATTTCCCTAGAGTACATTGGGATAGTGAAAGAGTAGGTAATACTCCTATAAGTAGAATAATTCTTAATTATTATTCGCTATATCCATTATTTGCTAAAACTATTAAAACAGCTCCTGATGAAAGATACTATACTATTCATACTGATAATAATTCTTTCGTTCAGAATGTTCGTATGATTCATCTATTACCTACTACTATCAATGATACATTTGAAATAAGTAGTATGTATCTTGATTATGCAGGTAAGAAATTCATTAATTATAATGAATTATTATATAGTAACTTTGTTACAGAATACTGTCAAACTATTCGTAGAAGCGATGTTATTAGTGATGAATCAGTAGAGAATAAATGGCGAATATTTAGACCTAATGCTTATAAGATAATTAGCGAAAATAAAGGTAATATCATTAACGTTATTGGTATTGGCACTTATCTTATAGCTCATTGCGAACATTCAATGTTTATCTTTAATAGAGATAATACGCTTTATACTAAAGACAAAGATGTTCAAATGTTAATGCCTGATGCTTTTGATATTGATTATCGAGAGGTATTTACTAGTGAAAAAGGATATGGTGGTCTACAAGATTTTGAAGCATACGTATGTAATGAAGCTGGCTATATATTCTTAGACAGAAGTAAGAAGAGGTTATATAGATTTGATGAGAAGAATCTAAATGACTTAGGTGACGGAGTACAGTCTATATTAGATGAATATTTAACTAGTAATACTAAAATACTAATGGGAATGGATAAGGAGAATAATCGGTTGATTTGCTCCTTTATGGGGGATCTTTCAGACTTTACCCTTAGTTACAATTTCGTCACTAATACTTGGATAAGTGTACATACTTATTTATGTAGAGGATTTTATAATACAAAAACCAATTTGTATATTAGTTCCTTCAACAAGAAGAATATTATAGGTCAATTAGGATTTGTAAAGCCTTTGAGTTATCTTAAATATAAAGACTTTGAGATAGCCGCTAATAAGAATCCTTTCTATGTAGGAAACAATAATAATACTATGGTAGTTGATGTATTATTCAATCTTGAATACGATACTATTAAAGTACTTAACTACATAAGTTATGACTTATATAAAGCTAATGACATTAACTTTGCAGGTAATAAGATACTATTGTTTAGTAATACTTCGATAAGTAGACTTGAAGATATTACTGTTAATGAACGTAATACTTTCGATACAGCTAAACCTTATTATGAACATGGTAAATGGAATTATAATTATTTCCGTAGTGTTCTAAACGAAGTAGTTACTAATTATCCAATAGATAGACTTACTGGTAAATTGACTGTTGATGTTGATAAGAATTACGAACCATTTAAATCCAATCTTATTAATGGTAAATATCTAGGTGTGCGTTTTGTAATTAATGACGGAACAGCTAAGATAGAGATTAAGAAGATTGAATGTTATGTTAATAAATACAGAGAATAATGAAACGTATTAATGAACAAAGACCTAAAGCATTTATAGGTACTGCGATTTCTGTTGGTACTAGTATTATTAGCGGTATCATAGGCAATCGTAAGAAGAAGAAAGCTGAACAAGCCGAAAGGTTAAGACAAGAGCGTCTTCAAAACCTACAAGACAATCAGGCTTTAGCCAGTGCTCAAAATGAGAACATGATGTCCGAAGAAGAGAGGTCACAGTTCTTAAGCCAATACTTATCTAAGGGCGGGAAAGTACGAACCTTCCCCCATAAAGGATCTGAATTACGTATTGTCGAGGGTGGTACTGCTATTCCTATTAAGAAAGATTCGTTTCTTCTTAAAGGACGTAAACACAATACTGGAGGTATTGTTATTGATGCAGGTAAGACAGGTGTTGAAGCTGAAGGCGGTGAAGTAGTGCAAGTTACTCCTAAGCAACTTAAAGTATTCAGTGCTCAACCTATACTTAATGGTAATAGTCCGGCTGAATTAGTTCAGAAAGGTGTTAAGCCTTCTAAAGTATTTAATGCTCAAGAGTTATTTAAAGATAGAAATGGTCTTAATGATGACGGTACTAAAAAGAAAAGAAATATGAGAACAATAACTGGTAAGAAAAAGCTAGGAGGATTATCTCGTAAGAAAGATTACGGTTCAGATAAGAAACCTTATCCTAGTGTTAAGTCTAAAGACTTTGCAGGTGGTGGTCGTAGTTATCCTATTCCTACTAAAGCTGATGCTCGTGATGCTCTTAGATTGGCTGGACTTCATGGTCGTTCTGATGTGAGAGCTAAGGTATATAAGAAATATCCTGAATTGAAGAAATCAGTTCTTGGTTCTAGAACAAGATTATTAAAGGATAACTATAATAACTTTGGTTTAGAAAAGGATTATAGTAGTAGTTTTGCTCCTAATGCTTTGACTAAAGCTAATATGAATTCTGTTAAGACTAATAGTGTAGTTCCAAGTAAGCCTGTTGGAGCTTCTATTAGTTCTAGTACTAGTCCGTTATCTAAATCTAGTAGATTTGGAAACTTTATGAGTGGTATAGGCGGAGAAGCTATTAGTGCCGGTATCGGAGCATTAGGCAATATTATAAGCGGTGTTACTAATAAGAACAGTATTAATAATATTCAAGCTCCTACTAGACCTAGAACTATAATTCCTGCAAGGATGAGAACTACTTATAATATAAATCCACAATTAGCTGAAAGTCGAGATTCTGAAAGAAATATGGCTAGAATTATTGATTCTAATACTTCTAGTTCGTCAGGAAAGATTGCTCGTATTCAATCTTTAGCTAATCGAGGAGTTCTTGAACGTAATAAGTTAAGAGGAATGAAAGAGAATGTTGAAACTGACCTTCTTAATCGTTCCGCTCTTAATCGTCAAGGAGTAGAAGCTGCAAACAATCAAGTATTAAACGCTTATGATAATGCAATTACTCAAACAGAAAATGATAAAATTCAAGCTAACGCTAATAATCGTACTAATATAATCGAAGGACTTACTAGTGGAGTTAGAGATTATCAATTAGGTATAGATAAGAGACGTTCAGAAGAAAATGCTATTGCTGCTATGATGAGTGCTAATCCTGAACAAATGGAATTGTTCTTAAAACTAATGGAAAAGAATAAAGATAGACTAGGTAATATACGAAGTACTTTATTCAGATGTGGTGGTAAGAAAAAGATTGCTTAATTATAAATACTATAACTATGCCGATAGATATTAAAACAGCAGGTTATCAAAAGAGGGAGCGGGTTGCCGCTCCTTTAGATGTTTACAATAGTACGTTAAATACTCTTCAACAGAAGCATGATACTGCTATTGAAACTAGTAATCAGATTAAAACATTTCTTGCTAATAAGCAATTAAATGAAGCTGAAAACGAATGGCTCGATAACTATTCGAGAAATATTAATGCTCAAATAGAAGCTAGTGCACAAGACGGAAGTTATGCCACTGCTTTAACTGCTGCTAAAAGATTAGCAGGAGAAGTAGCTAGTAATCCCGGTCTTATTGGTCGTGAGCGTTATCAACAAGAATTTAAGAAGTTCCAAGACGAAGTTACTAATAGCAATGATTATGATGGAGATGTTAAGGCTTATACATTGGAACAGAACAAATATAATTATCAAGACCAAACAGATGAAACAGGTAGAGTAATAGGCGGTAATCAATTCAAACCTAATTATCGTCCTGTTGAACAAATAGATTATAATACTTTATATCAGAAAGTATTGTCTACTGTTGGTGTTGATTCTAGTTCAGGTGAACAGTTAGTATGGGGCGATGCAGAAGGTAATCTTAAAGAAGGTCAAGGAAATATTGCTGCTGGCGATGTTCCTTATCTTAAAACTTCCGGTGGTATTCAACAGTTATCTAAGGAGAAGATACGTGCTGCATTTGAAGCTGCATTAAATGAAACTCCTGGTGCTCGTGCTTCTCTTGAACAAGACTATAAAGTAAATGTTTGGAAAGCTAATAAAGGTAATAAGAACAATCTTGTTACTAAGCCTGACGGAACTATTATGTCACAGAGAGAATTTGAAGAGAACCTATTTGCTCCTAGATATGCTGCTTCTGCTTATCGTAGAGTTGAAAGTAGAATTAATCCTGAATTAGGATTTAATCTATTAGCTGCTGCTCGTAAAAATTCTGCTAAACCTAAGACTGGTAAAGAACCTGATTTACTTCCTTCTTTAGCTACTATTGGTGGTAAAGAAAAAGTAGAACCTGATACTCCTGCTAAAGTACAATCTCAATTAAATACTCTTAATGGTCAATTATCTAATATGTTTTCTTCTTATGGAATATCTAAATCTCTTCCTTTAGATGAAGCATATAGTAAACTACGTTCAGGTATTGCTAATAATGTAACTTTATCTGATACTGCTAAGAAACAATTATTGGATGAAGTTAATACCTATTATAGAGGTATAGCTAATGCTAATAATCGTTTAGATGCAATGAAAGGACATCTTACACAAGAAGAACAATATGCTTCGGAGTTCTTAGGTAAGAGACTAAGTAATGGAGATATGGCTGATACTAATAATCCTATGCAACTAGAATATGCTAATAGAATGAATAAGTTATTTACTGATTCTAAAGGCAATAGCTTCGATACAGTTTTAGTAAATCCTCTTAACGATAGTAGCAAAGCTGCTATTATATCTAAACTTAGAACAGATATGGGATTGACTAATCAAGATGTGTCGTTTAGTAAAATAGGAGATAAAGAATATATTCGTATTAGTAAAGACGCTTATATTCGTTTAGCTCCTGAAATAGCAGATGTTCTTAAACTTAGTCCCGTAGGATTTACTACTGGTAATAATGCTCCTGAAAAATTTACTAGAAACGATGAAGTTTTCTATGGAAATAAAGTATATGGTAGTTTAACTACTATGGGTATTGCAGGTTTTAGAGCAATAGGAAGAGGTGAAATAACTACTGCTAAGAGTACTAAAGATTCTCCTGCTTACGTATATGAAAAAGCTGCACAAATGTCTAATGCTGCAACTAAACGTATATCTAAATCATTACCACCTAGTTATGTTGATGTTAATGTATTTGATTTACCTCCTCATATAGTTGTTACCGGTCAAGGATTTGAAGATGACCAATTAAAGAACTATAATGAAAGAGTAATGAACATGATTAGTATTGCTAATCCTGGAAGTATTGTTATTAAGAAACGTAATGCCGAAGGAGTTCTTGAACCTGTTGAAGATAGTAGAGAACGTGATGCTATTATGCAAACTATTCAAGCACAAGTTAAGAAGAAAAATATTAATAATGGTTGGTGTAGTTCTGCTTCTACTGGTGAATACGGAATATTCTTAAATATTCCTTATACTCCTAAAACTGGAAAGAATAGTGCTAAGAATCCTGATTCTGAAATGGAAGAAAGAATACAAAATGCAGTAGCCGGAGACTATATGATTACAGGTGCTATCCTTAATGATGAAATAGAAAGATTCAAATCTCTACCTGCTGTTAAAGCAATGGATACTCTTAATTCTATTAAGTATAATAATGCACTTAAAAGAAATTATCGTTTATCTGATGCTGAATTTGGAGATGGAACATATTCTGCCGTTACTGATGGTGGTAGTTTCTATCAGATATTAGACGCTAATGATGAACCAGTAATTAAGATTACAGAAGGTGAGTTATTTCAACGTATGTTTCAAAACAATCAAGCTAATGCTGTTCTTGCTCCTGTTAAAGAAGATATAGATTTGATTAGTGCTAGAAATGGTTCTATTGCAAATTCCCCCATAGAAGAGCAACAAGTGATTGCTCGTCCGCTTATGCATAAGGCTATGATAATGACAGGTGCTACTGGTAATCTAAATGAATTAGATATAGATACTAAGAGACAAGTGTTTCAATTCTTTAATCGAATGTATTCTAGTCTTACAGGTGAAACTCCTAGTCAAGTTATACTTAATCAAATGGACGACTTAATGAAGTAAGCGTATGCCAAACATGTTTAATAATATATCAGTAGAAAAAGCTCCACTAACTAGTGGGGCTAATTCTGTTAATATAGCTAATGATGTTCCTACTGTTACTAAATACAAACCTGATGTTGCCGCACAAGGCGATTTTATGTTTCGTAATCTTAATGGTAAAGAAGTATTTACTGGTACAGAGGAAGATTATCATTTATTAGCTAAGTATGGTGCTGAACCTAATAGGTATCAAAGTAGAGAAGAATTAGAAACTCTACGTGCTAAGAATCAATCAGCTTGGAAACAGGTAGGTAATGCTTTAGGACAAACTATTGGTACTGTTATTGGTGATACTGTTGGAGGTATGGGTGTGCTAATAGATTTAGCTACTGCTGGATTATGGGATGATAAACCTTTTAGTAATCCTATTACAAGAGCTGGTGATACTATATCTGATTATGTTCGTGACGATTTATTTCCTATATATCGTGAGAACCCTGATAAAGCATTTGATATGAATGACTTTTCAGGTTGGTTCTTTAGTCAAGTTCCTAGTATTGCTAGTTCTCTATCTTTAATGATTCCTGGCACTCTTTTAACTAAAGGAGTTGGAGCTGTTGGTAAAGGAGTTGCAGCATTAGGACGTAGTAGTTCTAAAGTAAGTCGTGCAATGAATTGGGCAAAGAAGGCTACTAAATTAGATAATGTATATCGTGCTAATAGATTAAAGATATTAGCTAATGACGGTATTACAGCTATTGGTATGCGTTTAGGTGAGAATTATCAAGAAGCTCGTGGTGTTGCAGAACAGATAGAAGGCGAAGCATTGTCTCTATTTACTGGAATGTCTGACGAAGAGTTTCAGAATTGGTTAGATAATAATCCTGATATTGCAAATGAGACTAAAGGTAGAACTAAAGAAGAAGCCGCTCTTATAGTTGCAGATAAAGCAGCTATACGTAATTTTGGTTATAACGCAGGTAACGTATTCTTTGATTTCATGCAGTTACGTGCTGTTAATAAAGCAATAGGACAAGTCAATCGTGCTATTACTCCACGTATTCGTTATTCACAGAATCAAGCTCTCGATAGAATAGCTTCTACTGGTGTTGAATCTGCTAGTCAAACTTTAGGTCAAGCGGCAAAAGGTACTATTAAAGATTTTGCAGGTAAAATAAATCGCTTTGTTAATTCTAGTGAGAATCTTTTGTTATCTGAATTATCAGAAGGTATTGAAGAAGCAATAAACTATGTAGGTCAAGAAGAAGGTACTTTATACGGTCGTTATTTATTAGGTCAAGCTGGACAATATAATGGTGCTGTATCTATGGATAGAATAGAGAAGTACTTACAGAATCCTCAATTATATAATGCTGCACTTTGGGGAGTTATTGGCGGTATTACTTTTGGCGGTACTATGTCAGCCATTAATAATCGTAAAGGTGGTAATGTAGAAGAGAAACAACGTATTGCTGAAATAAATGGTCGTGAACAGGTATTCAATGAGTATGCTCGTCAGATGCAGATTATTGATAATGGTGAAAATCCATATCAAATAGAACGTGATGCTAATGGTAATCCTATTACTTATTTAGATGACGGTACTGTTAGTCAAGACCCAACAGTTGGTACTACTCGTTATAGTAAGGTTAGTCCCGAAGAACAAGAAGATTTACGTGCTGCTGCTAAAGAGAAGTTTACTACTACTCTTACTTTAAATGCTATTCGTTCAGGTAATTATGAACTACTTGAAGATTATATTGAAGACCCTAGACTAAAGAAGAAACTAGTTGATTCAGGTCTTGTAGATGATGCTGAATACGATAGAGATACGCAAGAATTAAAGAAAACTATGCGTACTGTTCTTGATAGATACGTTAATTATTCTACTGCATTACGAAGTGCTAATATTGATGATGCTTTACTAGATGTTGCTATATCAGAGAATATAGTTAATGCACAAGAAGCAGACTTATTAAATAAACGAATAGAAAGACTTAATACTATTCAATCTCAATTAGAGAATACTATCCCTGCTATTAATGAGATTCTTGACCCAATGGCTAAGAATCGTATGCAGTTAGGTATATTAGAACAGTATCGTCGCGAAGTAATGTCTACTTATAATAGTCTAAAGAATAGTAATAATCCTTTGGATAAAGCACAAGCTAGTCAATACTTAGATATATCTAGGATAATAGAATCTAAAGTTAATGACTTACGTAGAGGTTTAAATCCTATGGAAAGTTTATTCTTAGATAATGTTCGTAGTGTAGAAAATATAGCTCTTGGAATAGAAGGTAGTCAAGAACAAAACGCACTTATTAAGAAACAGATAAACGAATTAGATGAAAATGATGTAGCTCTGTTTAAACAAGCAGGTAAAGACTTTAATCTAGGAAGTTTATCTAAACAAGTTCGTGCTATTAATTCAGAATATATGGATAATATGGGACAGATACTTCTTGATGAAATTCGTAGAGATAACTATCGTTCTAATATTATTACTACTAATGAGCAGGCTAAAGAGTTTGAAGATACTCGTAAGAAAGAGTTTGAAGAAGCTGCTAGGAAGTTAGTTAAGTCTGCAAAAAAGAATCTTAATGATTTCGTTAATGTAGCTACCGAAGAAGAACTTGCTAAGTTAGATAAAGCGTTAGATAATGCTTTTACAGAAGAAGAATCTCAAGATACTAGTAATAAGAGTTTATCTAATGCTGTTAGTATTCTATCTAATTCAGAGAATGGTAAGAAAGATATAGCATCTTTAAGAGAAGCTATTACTAAGAGAAGAAATAGTCTTGCTGCACAAAGTCAGGCACAGCAACAGAATGGGAATAATCAGCAACAAGACTCCTCTATGGGGGAAGCGAGGAGCGAAGCGACGAGGCAAGAAGAACCAGAGGTTAAGCCTATTCCAAAACCTAAACCAAAGACTGCTAAAGAGAAGAAGTTAAAAGAGACATTAGATAAAGTAGTATCTAAAGCTAGTTCAGGTGTTATAAATAAAGCTAATATTAATAACTTAGAATTTACAATAGTAAAGCCTTTTGCTAGTTTAGGAGATGTTAGTAGAAAACCAGTTAAAGTAAGTGCAATAGACGTACGTGTTAGTAAATTTGGCAATGTTAGTATTGATGGAATGGATGCTAAAGGTAATATTATTGCTGATGTTACTATCGATGAACTAAATGCCGCTATTGCTATCGGAGATGTTACTTACGTAGATACTAGTAAATCTGATGAATCTGCTCCTGCTGATACTAACGTTCTTGAATCATCTATATCTGATAATGACTTAGAAGGTCAACACCAACGTATAGAAGAGATAAATTTAATTATAGATTTATATAATCAAATACAAGGTAATCAGATAGAAGGTAAGACATTTACTAGTCTTAATGATATGATGGTTTATCTACAACAGTTAAATCCTAGAGCTGTTAGTTTGTATAATGATATTAAGATTCTAGCTAATCGTCAAATAGTAGACGGTAAGATAGTTAATGTTGATGAAGAGATTAAAACTCCTTCTGATATTATACAAGAAGCAAGTAAGACTTTAGATAAAGCTGTTGCAGAAGATAAACAGAATAGTAAAGACAATGGTTATTTCTTTAATCTAGTTAATTTAAATGATAGTAAAGTTTATTCTCGTATCGGTCAATTAAAGACTAATGATACAGTAAGTGTAGAACTAGATGAAAACGGTAATCTTATTGTTAAGTCTCGTGGAATTAAGATAGGTGAGTTCCCTAAGATTGGTTATAATAATGGTAATGTTGAAGTTATGAATCAAGGTTGGAGATATACTGTTAAAAATGATAGTATAGATTTTATAACTCGACTTCAATCTATTATTGCTAGCGAAGAACCTGCTGCCAAAGAGTTTGTACAATTACTTAATAATATACGTCGTTTATATCGTGTTCGTAATAATCCCGAAGTTGAAGGAACATTCGGACATCAACTTAATGCTCTACAAGAGAATGGTCACTGGCAAAATCTAACTAGTTTATTCGGTGATACTCAAACTAATCTATTAGATAGGATTAAACATCTTAATAATATCATATTCTTTAATAATGCTCTTAATGTTAATCAGTCTAACTTTAGTGTTATTGTTAATGAATCGTTGACTAATTGGATGAATAAACTCAAGAAGTCTTATACTGACATTAATAACTTAAAGTCCTCTATTAGTAATACCGAGTATAAAAAGAAACGTTTAGTTGTTGGTCGTACAAGTTCAGGTAGTGTTATTTATGCTAGAGATAAACAAGGTAATCCTATATATCGTAAGTTTGGAGACGTAGCTACTAGTGAAGCTACTGACGGTTATCGTCTAGTAGTAGGAGTTGACGGAGGAGTTGCCGATATTAAATCCAACAGTATTATTGCTGCTAGTCGTATTCCTAGAGGTGTAGTTGGTATGACTATTAAAGATTCAGAAGGTAGACTTATTGCTGTTACTAGTCGTGAGAATACTATGAGCAATAGTGAAACAGAAGCTACTGAATATACTAAGAGATTTAACGAAGGATTAGATAAATTATTCCATTCATTAGTAGATGCTACTCTACAAGGAAATACTGATTTACATCAACAACTATTAGATGAAATATCTAAATACGTAGGTAAGCAAAAAGCTCTTTATGGTTATGAAGTTGTAGGTCGTGCATTTCGTCCTCTTAATAAGATTGGAGCTACTATTTACTTTAACGTTGCTGATAGAAACGTAGCATTTGCTATACCTGGCGAAACTAAACCTAGAAGACTTATGGCTCGTATGCCTAATGGTTTTGTTCCTACTAATAATCATGGTAACTTTAGCACTATGATGGAAGGAGTATATGCTACATTAACTCGTAATGTTATTAATTCAGCTATTCGTGGTGAATCTAATTTATTTAGAATGGTAGACGGTAAACTACAAGCTAAGATACCTAATATACTTCAAGATGAATGGATGGACACAGGTTACAGTAGTTATGAAGAGTTCGTAGCTAAAGACGGAGTATTAGTTACAGACTTAGGTAATGTTACTGACAGTAAAGGTAATATTATTAGTAACTTTAATTATGTAGGAGATGTATATAATCGTAATATTACTCTTATGAATCCTAGTCGTAGTACTGGTCGTACTAACGCGGCTGACGCCGCTGTTTCCCCCATAGAGGAGCAACAAGTTGTATCTCCTATTGCTACACCTGACCCACTTGCTAGTCAAGATAGTACTCCTCAAGTAGGTACTCTTATGGAAGTTGCACAAGCTAATACTGATAATCCTAATCTACTATCTGTTATATCCGCATTAGAAAGTGCTGGTATTAAACTTAATCCTGATATTGAAATAGTAGGCGATGAAGGTAGATTTGCAGGAATAGTAGCTGGCGGTAATACTATTACTCTTAGTAATCGTTTTAATAGTCTTGCTCCTGAACGTAGAGTTCTTACTCTTATACATGAAGGTGTACATTATCTACTTAATGATGAACGTGCTAATATAGAACAATCATTCGGAGACTTATATGATAAGTTTGCTAACTTTATTAATCAAGATTCTCGTCTAGTAGATGAGTATGGAGATTTCTTAAATAGTAGTAAACCTAGAGCTGTTGCTATTGAAGAGTTTGTAGTCGAAGCTATTACTAATCGTACATTTGCTAGATTACTAGCTAGAATTAAGTATGATTCTAATCCTACTACTGAATCAAATAACCTGTTTACTAAAATAGTAGATGCTTTAGTAGAATTAATAGGTAAGATAGGACAAATAGATAATACATTACTTGGAGAAGTTCGTAATCGTTTATCTACTATTGGATTAGAAACTAGTGATACAGCTAGTACTTCTACTGTTACTCATGACGATACTTTTGATAGAGCAGAGGAAGATGTTAGCGTTCCTACTGATGATGTATTTGATATTCCTGATATAGACTTAGATTTAGATAGTAGTATAAGTGATAACTACCGTCAAGTCGATAATTTCGATAGTCTGATTGAGGGATTGAATAATCGACAAAAGGCTATTGTGACGCATTTGTTTGACACTGGTGAGCTTAGTTTTGTATGTAGTTAAGTAAGATAAGCCTAGAGACGAAAGTCCGGCAGAGAGCCTTAGAATGAGCCATTTTAAGCGCATCTGCCGGACTTTTATATTTTCCTTATCTTACTATCACGACAGCATATAAAATGCGAAATTCGGCAGGAATTTGCGGTCTACGGGCATCCGTCAGTCTTCGGAACGTGTGGTTTCAGACTATTCGATAAATATATTTGATAGTGTTGATAATAATGCTATCTTTGATACTGTTAGTAATTACTTAATTAATAATATAAAGTATATGAGTTGTACTCCTAGTAATCCTAAATTAGATAAGCTATTAGAGCTTACTAATAATGATGTTAGAAAGTCTACCGAATATCTTGCTACTATCGAAGATACTAGTTTTCGTAAATGGTATCAAGAAAAGACTGGTAGAGATTTCAATGAAGAGAGTATTGATGCAAACACTGTTAATGCTATTATAGCATATAATAACAGAGAAACAATTAATACTCAAGATTATGTTCAGAACGTTCGTACTTCACGAACTGGTATATTTGGTAATGATATAGCAAAGGAAGACCATGCTATTAATATCCTTAGTACTATTTATCTAAAGAGTCAAGGAAGTATTCGTAAAGCTCTTGCTAATAGAAAACGTAAAGGTGAGAAAGAAGTCCTAAAGGATAAAGCTGGTAATGAGTTAAGTCCTCAAACCGCTATAAAGCTAACTATGATTACTTATCTTAATAGACATCTGAAAGAGAATGATAAAAAACTTACTCAAGAACAAAAGGCTTATGTAGGTACTATTATTCGTAATCTTTACGATGGTGGTAATTATAATCGTAATGAGTTATTTGATATAGTAATTAACTCACCGGAAGTAGTTAGTCTTAGCAAAGAGTTTGGTATAGATACTAATGAAGATTTTGAATCTAACGATGATGTTAAAGAAGATAGTGAACAGAACTCTCGTCAAGATGACCAAGAAACTATTGCTGCTCTTCGTGCTGATTGGTCTGAATTATCTGACCAACGAAAAGATATAGATAAAAATGTTAGTAAAGAAGTAAAAGAATGGTTTGCTCGTTTACCTAAGACAAATAGTAATAGTTTTATAAATGAACAGCCTGATACTTCTAATAATACTTATTCAGGCATGGCTGAAAGTGCTACTTTTTCTAGTTCTTTTAAAGCTATTAATAACTATGGTAACTTCTCTAGTGTTGAAGCTATGGTAGAAAGTTTCCATACTATTGCTGCAAGATTTAAAGAAGTATCTCATTTAGAATATGCTGCTCGTCTACTAGAAGATGAAGCTAATGTTCAGATGAGAAATAAGATATTTACTCAACTAAAACAATCTATTTGGGAACGTAATGAAGTAATTCAAAGCGCAGACGGTTCTAATATAGTGACTAAGAATCGTAATACTTTCCCTAAACTTAATCTGCAAAATAAGATACTTAATAGTTTCGATTCACTTATTCACAATCCTTCTATTATGGCTAATGATATTGCCGTATTAGACGAACTTAAAAATAGATTATCCACATTAAACAATTCAAATACAAATGAAATACAAGAAATTACGGAGAAAATTGCTGCAATTTTTAATAAGTATAACTTCGGCATCAATAGGCAGGGTGTTGTTAACTACATTCGTAGCTTCGGTGATAGTCAACTTTCTAATATCACTAGTCTTATCAACGATTTGCTAGAATTTAATAAAGTTGTAGCTAATGCATCTAATATATTAAAGATAGATAATGAAGCACAACGTATATATTATGCAGGCGAATATAGCAAAGCTAAGAATGATAAAGAATATACAGTAGTTCCGTTTGATAAGTCTCAACTACAATATAAAGGCGGTTATGCTAATAATATAGCTAATCGTATATCTGATAAATTTAAAGACTATCAAATAGTAGATTCTGAATTTAATAGTATTAATGCAGAGAATAATCTAGTTAGTGATATTCTAAAGAATAATTATATTAGTAAGTTCTTTGAAAGAATTAACGATAATCGTTATAATGATAATCCGACTGCTAATGCTGAACTTCGTGATTATCTAGTTAAGTTTACTAATATTCCTCAATATCAATATAGTAATATACTTATTGAAAAGACTTTATCTAATGGTAAAGTAATTCCCGGTCTACTTCGTCTTACTGATACTGGTTACGAACTTACTGAATATTATCGTGAATTTGGTGCACAATTGTATAATGGTGTTAGTAATGAAGTTACAGGAAAGGCTAAGTCTTATAAAAATATTAATGCTCTTGAATGGGATATTATTACGCTTAATGAATACGCTAATAATGGTGACAATTATGAGATGACTAAAGGAGTTAAGAAATCTAAGTTCTTTACTCAAACACCTTCTGATGCACCTAAGACTTTCGTATTTAATAGTTATAAACTAGATTATGCTGGACTATTTAATACTGGTAATTATAGAGCGAATTATGAAGGAAAGATGTCTTATTATTATGGAAATAATAAGAGACAAGATGTAAAATCAAATAGTACATTAGAAGCTATAAAAAGAGGTGAAAGAACATCTACTACAAGATATGAATCTGATGATAATATTGATTATTGGAAAAAAATTAAAGTAGGAGATATAGTAAAATTTGAAAATAATAACGGAGAAACTGTTTTAGTAAGAGTTACTTCTCCATTAAAGAAATTAGATAATAATATAGATGTAGACATTTGGTCAAAAAAAGAAGGTTGGAATAAAGAATATTTTGAAAGAGAAGTTAGACCTAGATTGAATGAGGCATGGCAATTTGAATATGAACTTATAAATAATACTTATTCTATTAATCATGGACATCCAATATATGTAGCTTATGCTAACATCTATGCTAAAGAACTAGCAGAAATGGCGCAAGCTATTAACTTCTTATTTGAGACAACTGTTGAGAATGGAGTAGTAACTATCGTATCTGATGAGAACGGTAAACCTAAGATAAAAGAAGAGTTTAAAGATTTGCGTAAATCAGAAGCTAGACTTAACTATCATTATCGTAAAGGTATTCTTGATTCAAATGGTGTTCCTACTGGTAATGTATTTAAGTTTAGAAGTTTACTTATTGATAAAGTCAATAAGATTGACAACTATAAATATAGTAGTAGTGAAATAGCCAAAAGAGTAGATATGAACTGGCTATTCGAGGGAGGCAACGTATTCTCACTCCTTTATGGGGGAAAGAATAGTGAAATATCGCTAATACAAGATGAGAATGGAGAGTACAATATTAGACTTACTGGTGGACTTCGTAATTCTGTATATAATTATATAGATAATTATATTAATTATAGAATACAAGAAGCTGTTGCTAAATATAGTTCTAATAAAGAATTTGTAGATAGATATAAGAACGCTAGTCAAGAATCATTTAATGCTTTTATTGCAGAAATGGTACTTAACTATGAGATTCAATATAACAATCTTAATGATATGTTCTTTGGAGATGAAGCATATTATAAAGATTCTCGTGATACAATTAAACGTAATAAAGAATATCAAGCCGGAGGATTAGCTTATGCAGGTTATGACTTATACAATGTACAGAAGCATTTGGGAGATATAGTAGTTTCTCCTAATAAGACTATTAGTGTAGATAGTAGTTTTAAATATATTACTCTTGAAGATGTTCAAAGCAAAGGTGGAGTTATTGAAGATTTAAAGAAACAATTAAAGATAGCTAAAGTATCTAAAGAGACAGAAGCATTTGTACTTAAACAGTTTGCTAAAGATAAATCAGAAGTAACTGATGCTCAATCGTTCATAACCTTAGACGAATTTGTTCGTAGAATATATCTACGTGGCGAGTATGATAATTATAAAGACTTAATTGAAGCTCTTTATGATGAAAGTAAACCTATTGATAATGTTAAGTTAGGAGAATTATCTAAGAAAATACAAGTTCAAAAGAACTTCTATTATGATTTAGAAATAGATAATGATGCTAAATTAGCTAATCCTATTCAGATTAAAAATGCTGAACTTGTACTCATACCTAGATTTTTAGGTAATAGTGAACTTGGTTTACTTGCTAAATATATGACTGATAATAATATTGGTCAGGTAAACTTTACTACTACCGAAAAGGCTACAACTAATAGAGTATTAGAGTTTTGGGATGCTCATGGAAAATTCCCCTCTAAAGAAAGGTTGAAACGGTTTAACGAGGACATCCAAACTAAGTATAAAACTGGTTGGTATTCTAATCTATATACGCAACAAGATATTCCACAACACATGGACGGTGAGAATAAAGCTGGATTGCAGATAGTTAAGAAACTAATTGATAATATAGGTAATACTCCCGAAGGACAATCTCTTATTAAAGATTTCTTTGATAACTTTACCGCTAATATTCAAGATAGCTTTAAAGATGCGGCATCTCGTATTGGAGTTAGTATTGACGCTAGAGGTAACGTAGTATATGAAGAAGGAAAAGTTAAGATTGATAATAATCAATTTATAGCACTTATTAAAGACGAGTTAACTCGTAGAGGATTAGATAGTAATTATCGTAAATATGCCGAAATCAATCCTGAAACTGGATTGCCTTATATGCCTGCATGGACTAACTTAGTTCGTAGTAAGATAGAAAACATTGTAAATAGTATATTTACTAATCGTGTTACTCGACAAGTACTTCCTGGTTTTCATGCTAGTCAAGTATCAGATGTTGGTATAACAGCTTTGTCTGGTCGTACAGATTTAAGAGATTTAATGCAATCAAAAGTAGAAGAGAAGCACGGATATAGTCTAGGACGTAAACTTACTTATCATAAAGACGGAAGTCAAATAGTAGAAATACTATTACCTAAATGGATGGTTAAGGCTTATAATACTTATGATAATGAAGGCAATCTTGTACATGAAGTAACTTTAGAGGACTTACAAAATGCTGGATTAGATACTATGATTGGTTATCGTATTCCAACAGAAGGTAAACAATCTATTGCTGTTATGAAAGTAGTAGGTTTGTTAGATGAATCTCAAGGTTCTACTATTGTAGTTCCTGATGAATGGGTATTACAAACTGGTGCTGACTTTGATATTGATAGTATTTATGGTATATATCATACAGCTTATTTCGATAGAAATGGTAAACCTCATAAGGTCGAATATATAGATGGAGAAGATGAAGTAAGTACTTATCGCAGATATATTGGTTATATAAATTCTTTAATAGATAAAGAAACTCGTAAAGCTACTAATTCTGAATTTACTAAAGAAGAATTTAAAGAAGCTCGTAAAGCTGCAAGAGAAACTGTTCGTAAAGCTAATGAAGAATATGATAAATTCTTAACTGACCAAGTTAGAGATTTAATAGCTGAAACAGATGAAACATGGGCTGAGCTTCCAAGAGAAATAAAAGATAATCTTACTATTACTTTTAAATCAAAAGAATTAAAGTTTGGTGAAAGAGTAGACGCTATTGTAAGTAAGATGGACTTTTATGAAAGTGAATATGCTAATGATGAATATGTTGCTAAGTTTGCACAACAGTATCGTAATATTCAATCTGTTATTAATGAACAAAGAGAATTTTATCAAAATGTAAAAGATAACGCTGAACAACTAGCTATTGATTATGCTGATGAAACTCGTAGAGCTAGATTAGAACAAACTATTCAAGCAAGAGCTGAAATAGTAGGAGCTATGTCTCTTGAAGAATTTAGTCAATTAACAGTAGCTCAACAAAATACTCGTGATGCTCGTAACAATAAAATAGTAGATACATTTATTAATATAATGAATCTACCAGTATCTATTGGTGAGAACTTATCGTCTAGTAATTTTGAAGATATTAAAGCTGCAAAGAGTAATATCTTTGAAGGTTTGTCAGAGACTTATCGTAATATTAATTCAGTAATTGCTCAAAATTGGTATCGTGATGCTAATATGTCCGGTGCACGTCTTAAAGCTATTTCTGTTAATCGTGACAACTTTGCCTCTATTGGTAATAAAGCTAAGACTATTATTGACGGTGCTCATGGTGGTTTTAGGTTTGTATATACATATAATACAGAGAAAGAAGCCAAAGACGCTCAAGCAAAATTAAGAAAACGTTTCAGAGACGTAACTAGAAGTGGAAAAGAAGTAATGGTAGACCATAATCAGTTAGGTTGGAGTTACGATAATCTTAATATAGATAATCGTTTAATTACTCCTTACTCTTCTGAAACTACTGCACTTATTCTTGACGGTGTAAAAGAAGGTGGTGTACCTAATGTTGATTTATATACTTTCGATGTATATAAGTCTATTGTTGATTGTGGTGCAAACTATGAAACTTCTATCTTATTCGTTAATCAACCTGTAATAACCGAACTTATTGCTAGACAAAATGCTAATGATAATGTATTCGGTGAAACTGGATTTAATCCCCTTATAGGATTGAGACGAGATATGTATATAAGATTGGCTAAGACTGTTGGTATTCCAGCTAATAGTATTACTAAGAAAACTCGTCTTAAAGATGTTAAAGCAATGCTTGAAGCTAGAGGAATAACTATCAATGAAGATGAATTACTCGAAGAAGGAATACGAGTAACTGAATTAAGAGAACATCTTAAAGATGATGTAGAAAGTACTAGCTATAATAATACAGATAATCTTATATATCAGATTAAAGCATTAAGGGCATTTGAATATTTCAAAGAGATAGGTGACCAAATCAATACTAACATGATGGTTATTACTAGTGATAAGTTTGGTGCTGGTAAATCTGCTAACGAAATTGATAATGTAATTAATCGTATTACTGATATTAAGAATAACAATATTGCTCGTATTAAGAAAGGTAATCCTGTTCTTAAAGCTGTTACAGAAGAAGGTAATAAATATCTTATAGATGCTATTTATCCTAAGATTAGTTTTAATACTATTAACGATATTAATCAGGATGATTCAGAATCAGCATATCCTTCTTTATATTATCAACTGAAGTATAGCTGTATAGCTACTGAAAAGATTATTCGTGATAGTGAAATATTCAAAACTCAAACTCCACAGTTCCGTGAGTTAGTTAGTAAGTTCGATGTTCGTAATCTACAAACTATTCAACAGTTAGAGAGTTTCATAATTAATATGAGTCAAGCACAATCTAATTTTGTTAATACTAATAGATTTATAACTAGAAGTGATAATGAGTTTATTCCTAGTTATAATTTGAATCTTATTAGTAGTCAACAGAATACTCGTGCTAGATTATATGGTTATACTGATGTAGTAGGTAGCTTCGATATGTCTGATATGTCTGAAAAGAATGTAGAAGCATTTATGAAGTTGTCTCCTGCAAATAAAGTAGTATTGATTCAAAGATATACTTCGGATGATAATCTATTTAAAAATCTAAATGTGGAGTATAAAGGTCGTCGCAATAGTTATGATAGAATATCTATTATTGATAGTACTATATCTACTGAATCTCAATATCAGATGTTTCGTAATGCTTGGCATAGTAATAATCCTTTCGTTAAACTTACAGCTATGGACCTAGTAAGATATTCTATGGTAGTAGAAGGTTATAAGTTTAAAGGTGGAACAGTTAGTAAGATTATTCCTGTTGAGCTTTTATATGGACAGGATACTGGTATTGATTCTGATAATGGAGTTTCAATAGCTACTAATATTATTAATGATTCAGACAAAGCTATTAATAGTATGATTCAATACGGTAGTGAAACAGGAACCTATGAAAGACTTAGTAATGATGATAAAGCAATAGAAAAATTACGTGACTTATTCTTTAGAACTAATCCTAATAATCCTGATGTACTTACATTTGAGAATAAGAAGTACAAAGAATCTAATAAGATAGTATTCAATAGACTTGGTGTAGGTATGCTTAGTTTTAAAGAAGCACAAGAACGCAGAATGATTACTGGTAGTGAAGATAATCGTAAATATCGTCATTATGCTAAGACTAATGATAATAATAAAGTTCTACGTTTATATAAGCTAGTATATGATAATGATGTTGTATATATGCTTCCTACTAATCCTTTGGAACAGAACGAAATTGGAGAAGTTAGTGTTAATCCTGATAATAATAGAATGTTTCTTCCATTAGATATATTAGAAGAAGTTTCTATTAATCAGTATGACCCTGCATTTATTAGTTCTATTAATATAGCTATGAACTCTGATATTCGTAAGTTTGTAGTTCTTCCTAAAGCATTTGAAGCTGGTGCTAATTTATTAATAGAAGAAGCGTTTCCTAATAGTACTGTCTTAACTTCCCCCATAAAGGAGCAACAAATTGATACTTCTCGTAGATACATTATTGCTACTACTAATAATCAGGTCATACTAGATACTATTGAATCTCTTGAAGCTGTTGGTATTACTAATTATGTTGTTGCAGCTCCTAATATGAATTATGGTAATATTCGTAAACTTATTAATGACCGTAATAATGAGGATATTGCAGCTAAGAGACTACAAACCGCTATGACTAAGTTAGAAGCTAATGAAATTCAGCTTAGAAAAAAGAAGTCAGATAATTCTGAATCTCCTTATTATGCTCAACTTAAAGCTAGCATTAATCAAACTATTGAAGATGTTAATGTTAATGGTATTGGTTTTGTTCCTGTTCTACAAACTGTTGTAGATAATACAGGTTTTAGAGCCGGTGGATATTTTAGATACGAAAAAGAAGGTAATGTTTATATTGTTACTAACTTAGGTCGTGTAACTACTAAATCTGTTAGTCTCACTCCTGACTATATGTATAGTAAGAAAGTAACTATTAATAGTGTTAGTCAATTACAATTCCCTAGACGTAATGCCATTACTCAAGTAGTTAAAGAAAACGCTAGATTAGATAAGTTTGCTAATAATAACATTATTCGTGTTCAGACAGAAGATAACTTTATTAATGAAGATATACTTGAATCTGCATTGATAGATAATGATAAAGAGATAAATGATTATATATCTCGTGTTATTGAAAGTGTTGAACGTAGTAATGCTAATGTAGAAGAAGCTGCATTAAACGATGCTTTCCGTTCATTTACAGCTATTGATTTACGTTCTAATACAGCTACTAAGTTAAATGATAACTTACGTGAACAAGCGTTGAGAATTATCAATGGTTATACTAATAGACGTATTGATGATTTCTTATTTGATATACATAACTTCTTTACTACTTATGTTACTAATCCTGACGGAACTTATAAGTTAGACGAAAATGGTAACAAGATAGTTCAAGAGAAATGGAGTATAACTAATAAGAAGTTATTCGACCGTATGTTAGAGGACGAAACATTACGTACTCGTTATGAAATGTTCCTAGATGATATTAATAGATTTGTAGAAGACTATTCTATTATTGAAGCTATTCAACCTTATAATATTGATGAAGCTTATACTGTAAGTGAGACAGAAGAAGAAATCGAAGGTTTACGTAGAACTAATGATATGCTTAAACAGATTAAGGATAAGTTCAAACGTATCAAAGACTTAGATAATGTAGTTAAACGTAGTACTAAGATGTACTTCGATAGTTACATTACTAGTCTTTCTAGTGACCCTCGTGTACAATCTAATATGCTTAGTATTACAGAAGCATTTGAAGATGAAAACTTCTTCCAGTTTTGGTTAGCTGATAGTCAAGAAACACATATACCAATAGTTCAAATAGTTCTTAAACAAATGATGAATCAGTTAAGAGCTAGTGAAATAGAAGCTAGAGACAAAAAGATAGCGTTTACTTCGGCAATATCAGCTATCATTGAGGACGCAAAAAACAACGGTATAGACGTGTCTCTGAACGATATTTTGGACGAAAATGGCAATCTTTTGCTACCGTATAATGAAACGTTCACTGAAAAATTAAGGTCGCTAAAAGAGGCTGTAAAGCTGGCACAAATCGAAGACCCGAATGGTCGAGACGGTTTAATATATAAGAAAGCTAAAGATGAGTTAGAGAAGTTCTTAATAGATAATGTAGAACGTGAATACGTTAAAGAGATGTATCAAGAGTACTACAATACAAACCAGTTACTTAATAAATACCCTGAAACTTATGTTAAGTTAATGAAGCTATTGCATGAAGAAGGAGATATATTAAGTACAATGATTGACAATGATTATAGTACTCTTACTGTTCAAAATGAAAGACGTCTTAACGAGATTCAAAGTGAACTTACTGAAATGCGTGCTGTTATTGATGTTGACGGTAATTACAAAGAGAATTATTATGAAGCTAATGCAGTTAATAATTATCTATTGTCTCGTCGTCAACTTAATAATAAGTATAAAGAGAACAGACCTAAGGATGCTTTTACTATTCGTTATAAACAAGCTATTGAAGGACTTCAATACCCTGAAACATCTGAAACTTATCGAGAATCAGCTGAATGGCTTAAAGCTAATACCGACTATAAGTTAAAAGGTGAGTTCTTAGACGAGTTAAAGAAGGCTTATATGGATACTCGTGCTGGCAATCCTTTTGATAGTTTTGTTCGTACTATGGCATACGGTAAGTATGATGAAACAGGTGTTATTGACGGTACTAAGTTTACAGAAGTGCAAATAGCTAACTTAAAGAAACATCAAGAGCAAATGTTTGCCGCAGCTGTTGGTAGAGTTAAGCCAAATGAAGAACAAGCTCAAAAGTGGTTAGATGAGCATATAAGTTATATCAATACTGTATATTACGAAGCTATGTATGTAGCTATGAACAAAATGGGTAAAGTAGTATTTGATAAATGGTATAACGAGAATCATGTACTTAATCCTATTACTAAAGAATACGAACCATTAGCTATTTGGAAACAAATGGTAGTTAAGGACGAAGCTAATAATATGGAATATAGTCCTAAATATAAATGGTTAGAAACTAAAGTTAAAGACAAGTACAAGAATCCTAACTATGATGAAGTTAAGTTACAACCTTCTACTAATAAATATCGTAATGATAAGTATTACGGAATGAATAACTATCAGCAACAACTATATAATGAAGTAGATAATCTACTTAATAGTCTTGTTAAAGATAAACGTAGTCGTGCTTATATTAATCGTGGTTATTTACCTAATCAAGCTGTTGAACAACCTCATCAAGGTTTTACTGATTATTGGCAAGACTTCAAACGTAGTCATGGTTGGTACGATACTCCTAATAAATCTGATATAGAACTTAATTTATATAAAAGATTTAGTAATGCTCCTATGTTACATAGTTTATCAGAGATTAAACTTCTTCCTATTCGTGAGAAACAAGAAGGTGAAACTACTGATGAATATCTAGCTTATGTTCGTGAAACTCAAGCTAAGAATAATGAGTTACGTAAGCAAAGAGCACAGGAAAATGCAGAGCGTAATAATCCTAATGTTCTTGAAAGACTTAATTCATTTATTGATAGCATGTATAACTTTAATACTCGTAATGATATAGCTAGATTAGCTAAAATTACTAGTAATCAATTACGTAATATGGATATTATTAAAAGAAATCCTAATGATAAACTTATGGATAATAGATTACTTAGTAGAATTACTGGTAAACAAGAAATACGTACAACTAAGAGCGATAATTCTAATATAGTTAAGCACTTTGAGAATCAAGTTCGCAAGTTAGTATTTAATGAATTTGAAATGGATGAAGGTACTTATTCTAAAGTATCTCGTGTTATGCGTAATATGGTATCTAGTAAGTTTATGATGTTAAACGTTACTGGTGGTATTGCCAACGTATTATATGGTAAGACACAGATACAAATGGAAATGGCTGCTGGACAATTCTTTAAATACAAAGACTTCCGTAAAGGTGAGAACGAATGGATACAGAATGTAGGTAGTTATTTAGCTGATGCTTATAATGAAACTACTAATAACGAAACTAATGCTATTATTAGATTATTCAATGTTATTGAATCTGATATGGTAACAGAACGTTATGGTAAAGGTAACAATCCTATGGGTAAATTAGAAAATCTGTTGTTTATCCAACAAACTGCGGGTGAACATTATATGCAGAACGCTACATTGTTAGCTATGCTTCATTCTCATAGAGTTGTTGCTGTTAATGGTAAGAATAAAGTAATGTCATTTGAACAGTTTGCTATGGGACTTAGAGAAGAAGCATTGCTTAAAGTTCTTCGTAAGAATAATCCTGAATTAGTTACTAAATATGAAACATTCAGAGATAAAGTGCTTGAATCATATATTGAGAAAGAACGTTATGTTAAGTTTAAAGCTGATATAATAACTGACTTCTTACGTTCTGTTCCTAAAGAGATAAGAGAAGAGTTTAAAGCTACCTATAAAGAAGATACTAAAGAAGAAAGAACTAAGTTCGAGAATCATCCTTCTTTTAGAGAAAGTCTTATCTTGAAAAATGGTGTTGCTACTCTTAAACCTGACAGTGGTCTTACTAATGATGATATTGCAGCTTTCCGTAATAAGGTTATATCAGTTAATCATCAAATACATGGTATCTATGATAAGATTGGTGCTAATCAATTACAACAATCTTGGTGGGGGGCTTTACTAATGCAGTTCCATAAACACTTAGTTCCTGGATTCCAAAAACGTTTTGGTTATCGTTTAGGTCACTTTGACGGTATATATAATGAAACTAGAGAATCTATTAGTAAAGGAACTTATGTTAGTCTAGGAGAATTTATAGCAATGCCATTTAAGAAATACTACGAACTTAATGATAGTAACGAACTTCAAGCTGTTCGTACTCTTCAAGGAATTGCTAAAGGTTATGCAGACTTTGTAGGTAATCTTACTACTTACTATAATATTCTACCTGAATATGATAAAGCTAATATTCGTAGATGTTTAGGTGAATGGATAGGTATTGTTAAAGCAGTTGCATTATTTGTAGCAGGTAAGTTGATGCTTGATGATGATGACGATTCTACACAAGTAGCAGATTATATTCTATATAGTGCTGACCGTCTAATGTCTGAAACTATTCAGTATACTCCATGGGGTATGATTAATGAAGGACAGAAACTATATAGTCAACCTGTTGCAGCATTTAGTATTGCACAGGACACTCTTAGATTATTAGGAGCTTGTTGTAGTTATATAGTTACTGGTAACTCTGATGATTTATATTATAGTTCAGGTAGTTACTCTGGTGAAAATAAACTTGCAGTAAACTTCTTTAAACAAGTACCATTAGTTAATCAAATTAGAAAACATGAAAGACTTGGTGCTAATAATAGTTACTATAAAGTTCGTAGTAGTCCGTTTAGTGGTTTAGGTCAAGTTATTGCTAATATGATTACTGGTGAAGATGAAGAATAACTAACTACTTAATATTACAACTCATAGGAAAGCCCGAACTGCTCGTGAGAGTAATTCGGGCTAATTTATATACTTAAAAAAGTTTGTAATTTTTAGCTATCTATTAGAATACAGTTTGATATATTCAGATATGAATCTATTTCTATCTCCCATAAACATCATATTATGATTAATAATATAAATATTATTTTTATCATTAACAGCTTTAGCAATAAAATTAGCATTTATAAGTTGTTGAATACCGTCATTTATTCTAGGTTGACTAACAGATAGTTCTCTTGAAATCTTAGTCTGATTTAATACTATCCAATTAGAATTAAATTTAATATTTCTATAAATGTAATTCAGCATAGATAAACCATGAGTTTTTAAGTATCTTAGATTAGACATTCCGTCAAAATATAACTGCATAAAATTACCAGTATATCTTATCTTTTCATCTTTAATTAGAACAATATCTACTCCATACTTATTAGCTATCTGTTGGAGTTCATCAAAAGCATTATTACTATAATCTTTTGGATTAATATTGAAAGGAAATATAGTAGGTTTAATAAGACTACTATCAACATTGACATTAGTTTCCATATATGTGTTAATTAATTGTTAATACCGCCAAATTTATACAGTTTTGCGTATAAAATCAAGCAATTTCACTACTATTTTATACAGTTTTGCGTATAATTTGAATCATCTAACTAATTGATAATCAATGAATTAACATAAAATTAACACTATAATAAGATAAAGACTTCTTATATAATATAAATTTATCATTTAGATATGCAAATATACTATTAAATTTTTAATTAACCTAGCTTTACTATATCTCGCTCGCCTATCGGCTCGCTTTCTTCCCCCATAAAGGAGTTGGTTTACCAGTAATTCCACTCCTTTATGGGGGATTTAGCGAGCTTGCGAGCGTAGGCAAGTCCAGCAATACAACTATCATTAATACGTTGGTTTTATCCAAGTACAGTTTAAAAAAAAAGAACTATCAACAGTATTGCTACCATTAATAGTTCTAGTCTATTATGAAGTTTCTATGGAAGATTTCGTTAAAAACAATATTATCATTATTACTATGAATAATAAATATCCCCATAACTTCTTTTCAGCTAATTCTTTTACAATACAATAGATTAACATTCCAAATGGTATTAATCCAAATATTAATCCGCCTATAATTATTCCAATAGTTTCTAATATCATGTTATCTTTTCTTTAATATCTTTCTTAGCTCTTTTGTATCCTTTCATATAACCTTCTACATAGGCTTTAGTACATAGATTTGATTGTATTGGAGTACAAGGTCTATAAATACAATTCTTACAAGCTCTACTAAATCCATTAGATTGATAGGCTTTTACTTTAACACTTATTCTTTTTGTCATAATATTATAAAATAAGAGTACCAGTATTTCTACTAGTACTCTTAATAATATATAACTAAAGCTGGTTATTTACGATATTGTATTTGTTTTCACGCTTGTTTTATAGTTGCTCTCTATTTGTTTAAGTTTGAGATAAACTTTATTACGAGCTTTAAGTTGTGGTAAACAACTAACATATCGCATAGCTTTGCGAATCTGTTTAATCATGTACTTCTCCGACTTCATCTTTTATTTCTTCTTTTGGTTCAGCATAAGGATTCCAAGTATTCACGAACTGATTAAGTTCAACTACAATTTTTTCTCGGTTAAAAGTATCATTATCAGCACTTGGAGTTATATCTTCAAGAACAACATGAAGAGTATTACTACCGTTCTTGTCTTGCATACGAGCTAGACTATTACACTGATATACCTTATATGGTATTTTAGGATTTACTACTTTAGATTTATTTCCATAAGTTTCTATGGATAATACATTATTTATTTTTAGCATAATTAAATAAGTTCTTCAAAATTATCATTAAAATACTCTTTAGCAACAAGCCATTGGTCTTTATGATTTTTAGGATTACGAGCAATCATATCTCCTAGTTTTGGAGAACCGGCTTTAATATCTTCACTAGATATAGATATGCAATTATGATTTTCATCTTCATAATGTATATTTGAAGCATTAGATATGTTTTTATTATCAGTTCTAGCTTTATATAAATCTATATCTTTCTGTGTAACAGAACGAAGTTCTGCAATTTGTTTTCTACGATATTGTTTAAACATAATTTCTTATAATTAAATACATTCTTCAAAATTAACGCCAGCTCTTGTAAGACGAGAAAGAAGAATATCAGAATAGTTTCTCATAGACGTAAGCTGACAAGTCATATCATTTCTCTCTTCTGTATCAAGTTTCTTAAAGAAAGGATTGCTATTAATAAATTTATTAAGTTTACCAATCTTATCGTTAAGCTCTTCATATTCTGTAATTACTCTTTGAATATGAGGAGGATATTTACTTTCTTTAGGTTTAACATTAATACCGTATTTAGCCCATTGAAGAACAAAACCAAGATGTGCCCCAAAGGTCATTAACAACTTCTTCCATAGCATATTGTTTGCCAAGTTCCTCACTATAATTCTTTGGGTCAACACAAGAAGAATGACGAACAGTATCGAAACCACTGCGAGTATGAGCATTAACAACAGTAGTCTTTTCTCCTATTGTTGTAACATGCACATCTGTAATAAAGTTCTCAACATCTTCTTTTAGAATCTTAGTACCGTCATTATTCTCTGAAAGAGGATAATACGCAGCATCAGCTACATCTTTCGGTGTCCAACTTTTATATCTATCTGGATAAGTAACTTCATAAGCCATATCATCAGGATGAGCATTACCTATTTATAACCAGTTGATAGAGCCATACTAGCTCTCATTGGTTGAAGTTCAACCATTTTAATTCCAATTGCTTTCATAATTTAATCTTTTATAGCTTTAAAATTAGTAATTAGTTTATTTTCCAGTACTACCAAATCCTTTTACACCTCTTTCAGTAGTTCCTAGTTCTTCGAGAGTTTCAACTTCATCCCAAGTAATCTTCTCACGACGACGAACAAGAAGTTGACCAACACGTTCTCCTTCTTTTGGAACAATAGGTACTTCAAGGTCGTAAAGTCCTCTAAATACAAATACTAATTCTCCTCTATAAGATTCATCGAGCGTCCCCGGACTATTTTGCATTACAAGATTTCCTTTAGTAAAACTACTGCGAGGTCTAAGTTCCATTTCGTAATTATCAGGAAGAGCAAAATGAAGACCTGTATGAACAACTATTCTATCATCTTGTTTAATCTCTATATTCTTAGCATAGACATCACAACAAGCATCTCCTTCTTTACCATAAGTAGGTAATGGAACAGATTTATCTTTACGCCATACTTTAACAGAGACATTATCAATGTCTCGTTCTAGTTTATCGAAGAGTTCATCTTGAGTTAATAAACCACTGTTAAATTCAATAATAGCATTAGCTATTGCTTTACTTAATTTACTCATTATAATTATTGTTTTTAAATTTATGATAAGGACAATCAGTAGGATTACTAGGTTTTCTCCAAGTAATAAAATTATCCGCATCTTCGTTCACACATACATAAGCTCGGTAATAATAATACCGTTTTTTATCTCTTATTTCTAAATAAGCACAATTACCACAAGTTCTTACTTTATTCTTCTTTTCCATATAGATACTTTAATAAATGAACAAACCTGATTATAAATATTACAAATAGAACATGACCTAATATTGGAATAAAGAATAAAACACAATTAAGAGTAACTGTACTTATTACTTCATCATCTAGTCTTTCCTTAGTAATCTTTAGTGCTATCCCAGTTATTATAATCTGAATAAAACATTCTATAACAGGGACATCTAATAAGATTGTTTTTAATACGGTTTCTAACTCCATTCTTTACCACAGTTAATACACTTAAAAGCAATTGGGTCACTTTCTTCTTCACGCGGAACTTCTTCTAGTTTAGCACCACAATTAGGACAACGTGGAACAGTAAATAACCCAATTAGTTTCTTAATAAAATTCTTTATTCCCATACACCAGCCAATGCGTAATTAAGAGCTTTAAGACTAGTATTATAGTCACCCTCAAATACAGTATTCTTTAAACGAAGCTCTTCTGTCTTATAATTTTTGACATTAGAGAAATAACCAGTAACAGCATTATAAGCACCATAAGCTGTACCTGCTATCTGTCTTTGTCCAACACCTTCTTGATAATACTCGAAAGTATCACAAAGAGTATTTAGTTTCTGCATAGATATTTCAGCGGCTTCAAAAGCAGAATTGTTTCTTTGGAATAAACCATTATATAAGTTTAATTCATCTACTCTTTCAAATTCTTCCCCCGTAAGGAAGGTTGCCGACAGATACTTCTTTACTTCTTTATCCGATATTTTGGTCTTAAACAACACTTTGTACATATCTTCTTCTTCCTCTATCTTACGTTCAGTAAGACCGAGTATTTCAGGAACAGTAAGTATCTTAGTATTGACACCTTTATTATGTCTGAAAGATATATAACTTTCAGCAGATATTTTAGCAGAATGAAGAGCGTTCATACAAATAACTCTTACAGGAGTAATCATCATTTGTACAGCACTACTGCCATCATGGCTATTAGTAAAGACAAAATAATGTTGAATAGTATCATTAACACCACCAATATTAATATCCTTGTCAAAACTAGCTGACATGAATATCTTTTGTCCATAACCAAAGTAACCCGCTCTATCAAGTTTAACTCTACCACCAAGAGCATCATCGAAGAATCCAAAAGCCATTTGATTTTGTACTACTTCATAATGAGACTTTACTTTCCCAAGAGGAATGTTAGAATCTGTACGATAAGTTGCAAATTCACCGGGAACATCAACAAATTCAAAGCCATTAACTACATTAGGAAATATAGAACCATCACGACTAGCACCACTATCATGTGCTGGCATTTTAGCAGATAATTGACATTTAGCAACTGTATAATCGAGTTTAGCTTTTACAATAGCTTCTTCTATTGTCTTACAATCGCTAATGTCTACACCTATTTTACCTCTCCAAGCAATTCCACGAGCTTTGTACTTAATTCTATAATCTGAATCTCTAAAATTAAATTGCATATATAATTTTTTAATAAAGGTTTTCTTTTATTGAATCAATGGCTTGTTTACGATTACAACCATAAGTATTCATAATTCTCTCGATAAGTTCTTCTACCCAATCTTCTACTTCAAACATATTATTTAATTATTAATGATGTATTAGGTACTTGTTTAGCAATAGTAAGGTCAGCATTTAAATCCAAATTAGCTGCAACAGCTGATTTACTAGTAGAAGATTTAAATTCTACCTTATGAGGATTCTGTCCAATCCATTGAGCAAGATTGAAATTAGTAGCATTTGCTAGTTCTGATAAACGTATATTAATAGTTATTTCAGTATCAATAGCAAATATATCATCAGTAGTTACGTCGACGAAAGGAGATTGCATATCTTCCAACTCCTCTATGGGGGAAGTTTCAGCTTTCATGTGAGCACTGATAATACGGGCAAGATATTCAATACTAAGACTTTCTTTAATTTCAGTACTCGCTAAGTATTCGGTAACAATATCTACAAACTGTCGGATAATATCAGAGATACGAATATCATCTAATACAGTGGTAGTTGTATTACGAGAATAGACTTTATAAGTACTACCTTCAATTACTTTGTTACCGGACTTGCCCGTAGAACCAAACATTATAACAGCTTCAAGAACTGCTTCTTTAAGACGTTCAAGAGTATTATTTCTTGTTTTCTTAATTTGGTTAACACGAGCAACTTCGTCACTACATTCTTTAACGTCACATTGATAACGTTTAATTACTTGAAGATAATCTCCAATCTTATCTTTAAGATTATCTTCGGTAATACCTAGTTTAGCAACAAGTTCATCTGTTGCTTCACCTTCTTCGAGTTGCAAGATAATATCCTGCAACTCTGCTTTAATACTAAATAGACTACTTCCCATTATGTCTTAATTTAAAATAAGGTTTATCTTTAGTAGAATAACACATATAACTAACAGGACAATCCATAGTTCCCCGTCTTTCACAATCATGGCATCTAGGAGAATTATCCTTTTTAGTTAGTTTTAATAGTTTACTTACTAACTTTTTTAGAACTTTCATTTTCAAATACATTTATTGGATATTTACTTTTAGTTTCGATAACATTTCCTTCAACAATAGTAGCTCCTCTTTTAATAGCTCTAATACGAACTTTTCTATGATATGCAGCTTCTTTAAGATCACTTCCACATTGATTAATTAATCTCTTATTTTTATAAATAGCTACATAAAGACCTGACGCATATTGTTGAGTAATTATTTCTATATTACCAAGTTCTTTATCCTTTATTACTGTTATCATATTCTTCTTTGATTAACTTATTCTGTTCAGATATAGCTTTCATAATAAGCTCGCGAGAATCCCAAAGACTTTCAGCACCAACACTTAGATAATAATGTTCAAGTACTTGTTCATTAGACATATTTTGAAAGTCTACAATATGAGGACAAGCTATCATAGCTTCATTAAATTTCCTAATAACATCATTCAATAGATTATATAGTTTACTACGAATAACTACATTATCTGTATTATTCTGTCTTATTCTAGCAATAAGAGCAGGAATTATCTCACTATTATGCATTATCTAATGATTTAATATATTCAATAGCTTCATCACGAGAATCACACAGCTTATCTAATTCGATATTGCGTTTCCAACCATCTCCTTCATTAGTAATAACAGTAACACCATACTTACCTTTGAAGGTAATACCATTAATATCTCTATTATAAAGTCCATGTTGATTATCTTTTTCAGAACAACTTAGTTCTACTATATGATTACCAGTACAATGATAACTATCAACAATAGGAGTAAAGAAATTACTTCCTTTAACTACACTTTGAAATATTTCAGCTCTTTCCATATTACTTAGCTAATAATTCATCAAGATAAGCATCTAGATTCTCGATAATCATATCTAATAATTCTAATTGCTTTTTCCATATCATTAGATTAAAATGACCGAGAAAGTTATCAGTTCTACGAGTATAAGAAGCGTTACAATCTTCATAATTACTTTTAGCTTCTATACGAGTATTCTTTAAATCTTTTATAAGACTAGTAAGAATGAATACTTGTCTTTTCTTATCCTTCTTACTTATTTCAGATATTATATCAGAAATGCTGCTATTAATATTAAGCTCCATATTTACTTCCGGTTTGATTACGACACCATTCAAGATTAGACCAATGATTATTAGCACTATTACCGTCTTTGTATCTAACATATTTATATACATTAGGTTTAGGATTAGTAACAAATGCTTTAGCAACGAGAGTAGCTATAAATAGCTTAGAACTATTACCATTGTGAAACAATGTAACATGAGGTCTTTCACAACCTTTACCACGATACCATTTAAGATAACGTTTACGATTATCAGACCAAACTCTTCCGTCTTCTCCTACACAGTAGTTAGGAAAATTAGGAATAGTAACGAATCTGACTATTGTTTTACTTTCTTCCATACTTTCTATTTAAATAATATGCACGACGTTTAGCTTCTTTAAAGGAATAAATCTTCCTATGCTTAATAATATGATTAAACAAATCAATAGGAGCATAAACATCAGGAGTTCTTTTAATCTTACCGTTAAGATAATCATCAATCTTCTTATGTAATTCCTCATAGGTTATTACTATATGAATAATTCTAAGACCATGACAATAAGCATTATTATCGTTAGGTTGTCTAACAACAACATATCTACCTTTATCTTCTCCTTCTTTCATTATCGGTTTTACAAATATAATCAATCTTACTAATAGACCAAAGAAAATCTTACTGTTTTTAAATATACGTGATTAGTGATTCTAAGGCTCACTGTTGAACGCAAGGCAAAAATAATATAGTTGTTCAGGTAAGTATAGTAAATCGTACAGAGACGAAATATCGGGTATTCTCGTTGATTTCCCCCATAAAGGAGTGTCGTTACTGTACACTTCCGACAGTCCTCTTTGAGTATAAGCTAACGATTTATCTCACAATCAGAGTATATAATAGAAACACTAACTTTACAAGGGAATAACAAAAAGCCCTACTGCCAATCTCTCGACTAACAATAGGGCAAGGCATCAAACCATGACTTACTTTAACAACTTATATACTACAAGGGTATCATCCTCTTCTTCTTTTTCTAACTTAACGTTAGTATCAGATGTAACACGAAGACTTCGTATTATATCAGAAGCATTAACAGAATAATAACCATAATCTGAAACAGATACATTTCGGCATTGACCTTGAATATCTTCTGTAAGAAAACCTAGATATATTGATTCTTGTCCTTCGACTGGGTCGAACTTAACCATCAATAACATCTTTAGTTTATCTTTCAGATGTATGTCTTTTATTATCAGTTTCTTCTTCTTATAGTCTATATAAGATTTATTATAATTAACTTTCTTCTTCGATATTATTTGGTAATCCAGTAGGCTCATTATTAAGTATTTTAATTAAATTCCCGTGATTCGGGACATTCTTCACTCCTGACCTACATCTATATTCGACAAACGCTGTCTTACCAATAAGTTTATCTTTATTAAGAAGATAACTTTCACGAGTAGAAGCATCACCAATAGGCATACATTCAAATGTTTCACCATTAATATCATTACGAAGAACAAACTTACTAAAGTTAGGTCGTTTAGTTCCTTCGGGAATAATATCAATAATCTTGAATTTACCGTCTAGTATTGGTTTACTTTTGTACATAGTAGAATTACGTTTGCCAAATTGATATGTAGCATAAGGATTACGAAGAATAGCTCCCTCGAACTTAGCTTCAACGAAGATGTCTCGATATTTAATAATATCTTCATCTCTATTAAGATTATCGTAAGTATGAATAAGTACGAAACGTTTCTTATTATTCATGTGATAATCAAGAATAGCTTTAGCATTAACGTAATTAGGCATCTTAAACTTACCAAACTCTGACTTCAATAATGATATACGACTAGTTTGAATCATATCATCAATAGCTAAATCATAACACCAGAATTGAAGAAAGCGATTATATGGACTTTTAAGATTCTCGGCAGCACTTAGAATATCATTTAGTTCAAGACCGGGAATATATAATTCTCCGTCTAATACTAAATTATCTTCTAACATACGATTGAACTGTCTGTCTGTAAGTACTTCATTCAGCATTATATTCTCTAATACCGGACACTTATATTCAAGTCCTTTACGACTACGAAATACAAGTCTTTTAATTTTAAAGAATCCTTCACCACGCATAACAGCAGATATATTACAACGAACACCATTAATCTTCATTTGAGCTAATAGTCCTTGTTCGTTATTGTATTCATATATCTTAGCTAACATAGGAAGAACAAAACCTTCGTTATTAGTATTGTACTTAGGAAGATAACAATTAAGATAATTAATTAAATCATCTTCATTTGTTATTTCAGCAGGAGTATTATCATATAATTCTCCTAATTCAGTACCACCTTCTCTACGTTTAGCAGCAACAATAGTTTTCCATTCTTTCTCAACACCTCTAGGCGGAACATATTCAGATGTAGTACCTGTTTTACCAACAATACCATACTTTAGAATTATCTTATGACCTAGTATCTCTGCTGACCAAAAGATAGGCTTACCTTGTGCATTACGCTTATAAAGAGTAATACTTTTCGATTCACTCATACTTCTTCAATTTTATATTTATTAGGTTGTTCACGCATAAGACCAATAGCAACTTCTCTATCTATTATCATAGACTTATTAGTATCTATAACAATAATCCTAACTTTAGGATTGACAGGAGATGAATCAACTTTCCGCTCCTTTATGGGGGAAGGTTTGCCAATTCGTTTAGCACCAGTCTTATTAGTTCCACCTCTTTTCTTTTCGTAAACAATAGGAGGATTAACTTCTTCATATTTAAGATTAGCTTCATGAATCTTTTCAAGAGATTCTTTATCGTAACCTATATATATAAGAGCAGCCATTATCCATCTATATCTAAAATGAATAGTTTGAATATAAGGATAATTAGGTAAATCTAATTCATGAAGATAACTAGCAATAGTATCGGAAGTACCGTTAACTTTAAGATTATGTTGAATCATCTTTATATCAGAAGCATCTAACTGATAACTAAACGGATTTACGTTGTTTAACTTCATTTGCTGTAAGTCTTACAATTATATACTTTTTAGGTTTACCTATTCTCGCATGATAGAACTTGAAACACTTTAGATAATCAGTACTTTCAGTCCATTGTATAAAGTTTCCTTTAGATACAGATGTATTAGTTTCATAATTAAACTCTCTTGGAATCTTATGACTACTATACATATCTTTATCTAAGTAATTCTTAATGATAGCTAAGTGTTCAGGATTATCAAACTCAAAATTACCATAAATCTTTATCTTAGAAAAGTCAATAGGCGTACCATCAGAAAGAGCCATACGAATTAAAGTATCAGGATTATCAACCATTTGTTGCTTAATATCATTGAGATACTTTTCTTCTTCATCTGTTAAAGGATACATAAAATAATAGCTATGAACATTTCCGCTATTACCGAAACTGTTTATAGCTATTCTCTTTAATGGAGCAAATGAATTAAAATCAATTACTCTACGTTCTTCTTGTGCCTTTGGAAGCGGCACATACTCTTCTTCTCTACTCATATTCAAATAATGATTCAGTTTGTTCTATAAACGAATTAATAGTTTCTCTTGAATACATACTAACTAGCTCCGAGAAATCTTTAGCACCATAACTTCTTGGAATAACAATAGGAATAATACCATATTCTTTTCGTAACCTACGAGCACCACGTACTCCTGTGCTATCACAATCGAAAAAAGAAATAAGTATTCCATTATCATTTAGCTTAGATTGAAGCCAGTTATATTCGTAATCTTTGAGAACATAGCTCTCCGAAGTAACATTAATTACTCCTATTTGAGACTCTGACAAATTCCCCCGTAAAGGATAGGAATGTAACCAGTAACTTAATGCTAGATTGTCCTTATATGATTTAGTAATAATAATTATATCATATTTAGGTTTATCGAGATTAAGTATTCCAACAAGACCATTATGATTAGTTATAAACTTGATTTCTCCTTTACTTCTATCTCGAAGAGGAAAATAACATTCGATATTATAAATACCATTACTATCAAGTCCAGTAACATAAGCATAACAAGGGTCTGATTCCTTATATGTATATTTAGGACTAGGTTGACAATACCTATTAATATACATTTGGTCAACAGGATAGACAAAATGAGTATTAAGCCAATGTAGACTAACTCCCCATTGTGCCCAAATATTCTTATCGTTATTAGTCCAAGTTCTAGTAGCTATTTCAATAATTGGTTTACTAGCTTTGATTTTAGATATTACTTGTTTAAGTAAGATTTCATTCTCTTCATCTACTTCTCCGTCATATATTATTTTACGGAAAGTATAAGCTATATGCTTTAATATATAATAGAAATCTGCCTTATTAGCAACATTTATATGACGACCAGTTTTAAAACTTAGTACATAAGCTACTAGGTCGAAACAATCACCAAAGAAAGAGCCATTAAAATCACGAGCTTTTAGCTTGTGTTTATTATTGAAAGCAAAACCAAATGTTGGATGATTATCAACACGTAAAGGAGAACAAATAAGTTCATTATTTTCTACACAATTATTAACTACGGATATAGGTATACCCATATATTTAGCCATAATCATTTCTTGACTAACCTTAGATAATATAAACTCTTTTGTTAAGTCTTGTCTTATTCCTCTACGCATAGTATAACTAGATAAAATAAGCCTAGTTTTTACACTAGGCTTATAACATTATTAACGAAATATATTTGGATTACTTAGAATGGTAAGTTATCATCTCCTTCTGTTTCAGGAGCAAAAGCAGAACTTTCAGTAGGAACAAACCCTCCTGCTACACCGCCTGCGAAACCACCCATAGGCATACTTGGATTAACAATTCCTGCACCCATAGGAATACCACCAATACCGGCAGCAGTTCCAAGATTAGGAGCTTTTCTTTGCTTAGATTGTACACCATCCATTGGAGCAATACGTTCTTTAGTAATGTCAAATATTAGACTTGGTTCTTTGAAATGATTAGCATCAAGCATGAAATATTCTTCAAAGATTCCTTGACCTACAATATTTGGGAATACCAAATCGCCTTCTTCCGAACCTTGACCGGAGAAAGCCCAATCACCTTTGTTCTTATAATAGCGATTAAGTCTGAACCAAAATTGTCTAGGTTTACCTGTCTTATCAAGTAATGCAGATTTACCATTTTCTCCACCTGTTTCAACAAGTTTAACTACATTGTCGAATAGGATTCCCCAAGCCTTGATAACATCTTCGGTTTCTACTGGTTCATACTGACCGTTATCATCATAGTCAACATAACCAAGTTCAAGCATTTCAGCTTCTTCATCAGTCATTTCACGACCTTTGAATACAACTACATCAAGGAAGTGTTTAATCCAAGCAAAGTCCATATTGATAAACTTCTCTTTAGAACCGCCTGGGATATAGTCAACATTACTTTCGTAAGCCCAAAAGGTTTTACTAGCAACACGAACGTCAGCAGGATTAGTATGCAAAGATGTAGCTTCGATAATAAGTTGAGGAACAGCTTTTCCAGCAAATGTAGGACGCACATTACTATCTTCTTTCATAGTTACCCAAGCAACACGAGCATGAAGATGTCCGACAAATAACCAAATGTTATTAATAGCATCTTTATGAGAGAACTTCTTACGAGCAGTAGTTCTTGTCTCATTACTAATACCTCTACGACGCTTCTTAGTTGCAGTAGTTGCAGCATTATTAGCTGATTGATTAACTACTGGTTCTTCTACTTTAGCACTTTCTTCTTTTTGAGTACTCATAAAATTTGTTTTTATAAAGATTAATACTAACAACAACAAGTTGTACAGGCTTGCTATTGTTTATTGCAAAGTTTCCAAATATAATAATTTTCTAAATTATAACCAAATAAAAAAGAGCTAAATTCAATTAAGAATTTAGCTCTTTATAATCTAGCTTTTATCTAACCGGAAGAAGTTCTTATTTAGAAGATTGACGAGCAATCGGTTCTTCATCAGCTTTGAAAGAAATCTTGTAAGCGTTAACTTCAACAGTTTCTTTTTCATCACCGATAACTTTACCAGTTTCAACAGCAACTACGAACGGTTCGTTCAAGTTAACCTCGAATACACGGTTAAACTTCTCTGCTTCGTCACCGAGATTTTCTTTCAGTTCCGACCACATTGAAGAATCAGAGAAAGTCAACGGCAAACCAAGACCAGTAAGATTGGAAGAAGTAGAAGTACGAGCACCGGAATAAGCACGAGTAGTAGGATTGTAGTCATCAATAGTAACTTCTTCTACTGACTTACCAACTTCTTCTGCGATTCTTTCTTTATTAAGTTCAAATGCAGCAGCTTTCTGTTCAGCAGTCATACGAACACCTGCAAGTTTGATTTCTCCGTTCTTCTCGAACAAAGGTACACCTTTGCAGATACCATATTCACCGAAGTTCTGAATAAGAGCAGCACGAGCAACTTCTGTACCAAACTCAACATTGTTCTCTTCGCACCATGCCATTACTTCGGCATCACGTTCAGCAATAGCTGCATCAATATCAGCAATATTACTAACAAACTGTACGTTATCACCAGGAACAAGACCCATAATACGAGTTACTGCACCTGCCAAGCTAAACTTAGCTTTAGTACTGTTAGCAATCAATGTAGGTTCGTTACTAGCTTGCATTACTCTCTTGCCGCTCTGAACGGCAGTCATTCCAAAATGAAGTCCCATAGTTGTAAAAATTTAAATGATTAATAATTATTAATACTAGGCTTAAAGCCTATTGTTATCTTAGTTTTTGTCTTATTTCGTATCTATTGATTAGTAATAGTTAGACTTCTATCACTATCAAATCTCTACAATATCAGCATCGCTGATATTCATGTTGTTTACTATCTTAGCTTCTGTTGTTTCCATACAACCAAGTATAACATCAGCAGCTATATCACGAGCAGCTAGTGTAAACGCTCTATGTCCAATAAGAGTTCTCATATATTTAGTATATGTATCTTTACTAGCAAGTCCAGCAGTTACAGCGTCACTATAACTAAAATGTCCTATACTAGTAATAACTCTGTTATCTACCACACGAGTAAGTTTATATTCAGTAATATAATCACAAGGAACATTAGGTATTCGGAAGATTGGAACTAATCCCTTAGCTGCAATGTCTTTAGCTTGTTGTTGATTAGCTGCAACCCCGAACTTATTATTTAGCTGATATTCCTTATATATAGTACCATTATAATCTTGATAATTTCTAACTGGATAAATACCAATTTCGTCATTATCAGAACTAGCATTAAATTCATCAGCTTCTTTCTTGCTTTTGAATCTCCTACAATACTCTGGTATCTTACTATCAATATAAACATTATTACCGTCTGTATATTCATACAGAGCTATATAATCTTTAGTGCATTCCCATGTTATAGCTGCCTTCAATAATAACGCTTTAATTAAGTGAACGTCTAATGTAGTTTTACCATTAATAACTCCTAGATGTTCAATACAACTAGTGAATGGTAAACCTAGTTCTTTAGCACGACTATATATTGCAAGACCATCTTGAATAGTCTTAATACCGCACTTATCACTAGACATTACTGATTTCAGATACAACTCTAACTTACTCCTATCATCGGGATTGTAAATGTCTAGGGTATTCAGAGCAGAAGCCATAACCATACTATTATTATTAGTAGGTTTTGCTTTTGGTTCTGTCTTAGCTAGAGTTTTTTCATTCTCTGTCTTTACTTCTTCCATTATTTCAAAGGTCGCTTATTGATTACTCTACAAAGATACTAATTTCTTTTATAACTCCAAAGATTAGCATCTATTATTCTCCTATTATGAAATCATTTTCACTATCTTTAACTATTTCATAATCTTTTCCTCCTTTCGTTTCTGCTAGCTTCTTTTCTTCATTCGTACCTTTACAGTATACCTTATATATTATATTAGGTACGGAACTAAAAGATAGATTAGGTATTCGATATTTTAAGTCTCGTATTGAGCTGCAAAGAGGTGAAGTGAAAATCACTATATCTACAACTCCTATAAAGCTCGTATCAATAGAATTATTTGCCGACAATACTTTCATATAGTCGTCATTAAATAGCTCCAAATTTCGCGTTCTCTGCGCTCTTGCTTGCATGATTACTGGCTGTCCGATTTTAGCTCCCGTCTTATATACTTTCGGTTTACCTTTTTTATCGTAAGCCTGTATTCCTTCCATATCATTATGATAGTTTCCGCAATAGTCATATTGTAGAATACTCATTCCAGTTTGGAATATCTCACCATTAGTCATAATAGATTTACCTTCATATTTTATATTAGCATTTAGGTACTCTGTTATCTTTCCGGCAAACACTCCATTCTTTGAAATAATAAGTATTCTTTTGCCTATATTTTCCTTAACTATATCAAGTATTACATCTAACTTAACAATATTATCAGTAACTACCTTAGTACGTTCTCTAATAATATTATAAGTTTGAGTAACTCTCTCAACTAAAGCACTAGGATTATATAGTTCATCAATCTTACGACACATTGCATCGGTCATATCCATTTTAGCAGACCAACCATTACTTTCTGCCACTTGTAATCTACAAGTTTCAGCAGCAATATTAAGTCTAGTATTACCAACACGACATTCTTCTAACTTTTCAAAAGTACCAAATATAGTAACACTTTCATTAATATATTGGCTACATTTATCATAATAGATTCTATCAGCATCAGTTAGAATAACACCCTTTTGGTACTCCTTTATGGGGGAATGAATAGAACGATTAATTAAGTGAGCATAATTAATTTCATATACTTTAGGAGCATATTTATACATAAGTACAGCATTATCAGCAACACTATCAATAGCATTAGTAGCAAGTAGCTTAAACTTAAAATAGTTACCACTATATTTCTCTGCAATCTTTCTGAACTTCTTTACATTAATAGTAATAAGTACATCTTTATGACTATTAGAACTCGGTTTATATGGAGAACGTTCAACATATTCACGGGTAAGTATAAGACATTTCTTATCAGTTATTAATTGTTTATGAATCTCTCTAAATTCAGAAGTATTATCGAGATAATAATTAATGTTAGCTCTATCTTCCATAGTCTCTGTTATAATAAGAGATGTTAAGTCAGGAGTTTTAACTACCATTTTATCTAACACCATTGTAACGAAGTTCATTACACTTAATGGTTCGGATAGAATAACACTACCCACACCTTTGTTAGCAGACCATTTATTAGCAGCTTCATTATAAATATCGGTTACATCATTCATAATACAAGTTGTCCTTTATACCATTTAATATTAGCAAGAACATGACTACGATTAAGAGGACTATGTAGAAGAATAATATCACTACTTACAAAATTATTCCAACCACAATCTTCAACAAGAGATAAGATTAAATATTCTAATACTATATTATAGCCTACTACCATTCCTTTAAAACTACCATAGTCAATTTCCTTTCCTAGATTATTTATACATATCTTTTCTATATCCATATTCAAGTAATTTTTAGTTCCTCTTTATAAGCATTAGGATGAATATAAGCATAACTAAAGTTACCGTTTTCATTTAGTATAATAATATTACTATCGTTTCCAATCAATTCGTAATTAGTAACAGGACTAAGAGAAACAATAAGATAATTAATTGTTATATTATAACCTATAACCTTAGCTTTGAAACCTTTATAATCAACTATTTTTCCTAAGTTGTCTTTGCATATCTTTTCTATATCCATATCAGTCAAATAAAGTATTTCTCATTCCATAGTATTTCTTAACTAAACGTTTACCTTTACCTTTATTATTACGACTTTGCTCTATTGGTTCTATAATAGCCATAGCTTCATTATAATAATATAAGTAATTAACATTTAATTCAGATATATCAGTATCATCAACAGTATTACATATAGAAACACGTTGACCTGCACATAGAGAACTTTTCTTAACTTGTTCTTCATTATGTTCGTTCCAGCCCATACTCTCGACTTTCATCAATGTTCCCCCCGTAGAAGAGATGTAAAACCTTGTATTCCTCTGCACTACATCTGTTCTTATCTTTCCGTCTACGACATGAGTAAACTCTAGTCTATACTTATGATTAACATTTTGAGTACGACAGAAATCAAGAATAGATTTAGCATTTCTAAGAGTTTCCATTACAGGAGTTCCATTAATAAAGTATTCAGTAACACATTTAGCTACAATAGGAGAATTATATCCTTTAGATAAATCCTCTAAGAACATCTTAGGATTCATTCTACCTTTGAACTTACTACTTCCACCACGTTTAACAGTAAGATAACTATTAACGCCTTCGGTTACATACTTTGTATAATATGTAAATTCTAGCTCTAACCCTAGATGTTTCTCCCACCAATGACAAATATCATCAGCAGTTTGTTCTAATTCTCTAGGAACAATAGTTACAATACCATCTGTATTAGCACTTATAACATGAATACCTGCAAGTTCAAGTTTCTCTATTAACATCAATAAAAATAACTGACCGTTAATAGTAACTTGATACATTGCTTTCTTGTCACATAAGAAAGACTTTTCACTTCCCATTTTACCAAATATACCAGCATTTGCTACAATCTTTAGACAAGCAGCAGCAGTAGCATGTTTATCTCTCTCCATAACATCAAGAGATTTATCTTTGGCTAAATGTTTATGTTCTAGTCGTTCATCAACAATAGTATCAGCTATACGAAACCATGCTTTAGGAATAAGGTGTTTCTGACATACTTTAAGACTACGTATCATATTAGGATAATAACTTGCAACATCTCTGTCAACAATAATACTATCAGAATTTTCAACATATACAGCGGGAATCTCATTTGAATGTAGACCTCCAGTTGCGATGGTATAAGACGTGCCCATAAAGGTAAATTCTCGGTCAAATTCGCCCTTTTCTCCCTTCAAGGTAAGGGAACGTATGCCTGACAAAATATCGTTCAATTCAGGGGTCGAAAATGCGATTTTATCTGACAAGATTTCGGAAACCAAGATTTTCCTACGTATTGTCTTAGTATCAATAAAGGCTTTAGGATGTAGACCAGTGAACTTACTATATAGTTTAACAATAACTTTATCAGCTATTGTACTTCTACTAGCAGAATACACATCTACTTTATATTCCTCACTAATACGATACCTTAGAAGAACTTCTTCCTGATTCATCCTGATTAACTCGGCAACAATATATACATCATTGTCGTTATAATCAGCCATTTCATTAAGATATTCTTTAGGAATAAATCGCTCAAATACATTACGATAATGAATGTTAAGTTCTCTATCAGTCATTCCCTTTGCTTCGGGTAATCTCTCGTGATAATAATGTCTATCTAAATCACCAATAGGTGGCATAGTATACTCTTTTAGATTATACCATTTAATATTAATAGAAGTCTGTTTAAGACTCTTATGATAATGGTCTAATCTAAATATTTGGAATAAGTCTAAATCTCTAAATGCAACGTTATTACGAAGTATAAGAGAAGTGAAGTTATCAGTCCAAAGAGTATCATTATTAGAACTACGAATAACTCTCTGTGATGTTTCATATAAGAATGTTATTAACTTACTAGGCTTATCAAATTGATTATAATACATAAGTAATGCACTTAACATTAAGCGGTCGTACTTCCGATTATTATATCCGAAATAGTCTGCTTTCTGTTGTAACCAATATAATAAACTGAATAAATCAGTATCATCATCTTCATATAAAACAAAACGTTTCTTAGGTATTGTTTCTAAACGTTGTTTTATCTCTGCAACAGTAAGTTTATCAATAAGAGGAATAGCTTTTCCTTCATTATCAATACAATCACTAAATACTTTGAGATAACTACGTAAATCAACAAATACTACCGAGAAGTAATTTCTAGTTACTTCGACATCATAACACATAGAGTTCATACTTATACTTTATTTATTGTCCATAACACAAATATAAACGATTTTTGCATCTACTACAAGCTGTATATAATCTACGAAGAGTATTATCTATATCTCCCCACGGATTACCAGTTCTAGTATCAAATACAATATCGTTTATATCTATATATACATCAGCATAAGTACTACCTTGTGCTTTATGACTAGTTAGAGCAAAACCATAATCTAAATCACGACTGAACTTTACCTTACCAGTGGCTCTATCTAATAGATTAACTAATAATAAGTTTCTCTCCCTAAATTCATAGTATTCTTTCCAACGTTTAGTTCTATTATATTTATCAGCATTAACAGCATTATAAATATAAGCTTCACCTAACTTATAATAAAGCATAGCATTATTATAATCAGAATGGTCTACTACAAATAAAGGTTTAGTTCTATTACCGCCATTAACTTGTATGAAGGTTACATTAAATCCATGAATATCATCTTTATTACGAAAGTTCTTAATATCATGTATTATATAATCTTCGGAGTTAACAATGATAGTATCTTTAAAATCATCAATAAAAGTATTATAAGACATTACTAAATCATTCTTAGTTAGAATTGCTTTACCACTATCTTCAATAATATTCTTACGAATGAATTTGTTCCAGTCAGATACAGATTTATTAGTATAAGTAACAAGACGACAAGTATCAACATCTCTAGTAAACTCTTCATTATAGAATCCGTCTATTACAAGAGACTGAAACTCAAATGCACCACAAGTATAATAACCTTTAGTTTGAGTAGAATCAAAAGCATACCTATTTTTATTGATAAATTCTAGGAACTTCCAAGTTCTATTATCAATATCCTTTCTCAATATCCTTAATAATTCACTAACAGGATTACTTTCTTCTTGTCTTACAATCTGTCTAAGAGTATAAAACTTAATATTATCAAAACAACGTGAACGAGCTTCTTTAACAGGTGGTAACTGATAGTTATCGCCCATATAAATAAGCATACAACCAAACTGTTCACATTCTCTTTCTATTAGAGTTTTAAGATTAATACCAATCATAGATGCTTCATCAACAATATATAGCTTATATTGTTTAATCTTCTTTTCAGCCAATGGGTCAAAAGGTGGATTATTAATATCGAAATCAGTAACATCGGTATTAAGTCTTAGACCTAAATCACTAGCAACAGTAGATGTAGCATATCCAGTAGATACACGAAGTACACGAGCTGCTTTATGAGTAGGAGCAGCAAGTCCAATAACAGACTTAGCTAAGCCGCATCTCTTTATTACTTCACGTATCATATAAGTTTTACCCGTACCAGCAGCACCAATAAGCGCACGTCTATAATCGCCTTCAACATAACCTTTTTCTATAAAAGCTACAAGATTCTCATAAGCAATCTTTTGGTCACGAGTAAAACTATTTAAGACACTATCATCTTTCTTAGCATCATCAAACTTTTCAAAATTCATTGCATTTCAATAAAAATTTATCAATATTATCACGGCATTTAAGAATATAACCTTTAACTGGCAATCCTATCTTAAATGGAATATAACAACTAGGCATAGTACAATAAGCATCAGTACATCTAACAATCTTAGTAGGTCTACCATGACTATCTAATGCACGAGTATATATTGTCTTAAAGCCTTTACATGAGTATGAACGTTCAGATAGTGTAATAAGTTCATCAGTACCTTTAGGTTTAAACTTATATTCATTATTATGTAGAACGATAGTACCTATAACAATTTGCATTATTACTTTCTCACGAGGAATCTTCTTTTCCTCATTTACAGCAGATAGTTTAAAACTTAGTCCCATATTACTAAGATTTAACAATTTGATTAGGAGAATATTGCACACAACACGCTCCTTTACGGGGGAATATCTTATACTTATCAGTATTCATAATCCTAGGTAATGGAGTAATTTCACAACATCTATCGCTATGAACATCTATAATAATACAATGATAAGCATTAACAGATTCATCATGAGATATAACAGCTTTAAGTCCTTCAAAATATACATCAAACGTACTATCAGGATTAACACATTGTTTTAAATCTACAATCATATTAATTAGCTTTAGTTTTATATATTTCGTATAACTTAGTAAATTCATCAGAAGGCATACATATAATAGGAGCATTAGTATGCATTTGGTCTTTAGGAACAATACAATTTCTAGCAGTAACTATTCTATCATCTTCAACAAATATAGTTTCAAGAACTAAACAATTACCACCATCTAGTATTTCCTTACACTTAGGACAAACATATATCTTGTCTGTACCAAATACAATAAGCTCATCACCACAAACTAGACATTTACCAGTTGTGACAATGAGCCTACCATTATCTTGTTTAAACTCGTTTAACTTCGGCATAACTAGGAATACGTCTCCTTTCTTCCATTTTAACGAGTTTAACACTTTCAAATACATTAAGAGTAAAAGCTACTAATTTATAGCTCTTCTCTTGTCTTCCAAGTTTTACTTTCCTTTTAATCATTACGTTTAGTATTTAATTATTATTTAATAGGAGCATCTGACCGCTCCGCTTCGCTCCGCTTTCTTCCCCCGTAAAGGAGTAGTGATTTTGTTACTTTCTTCTTTATTTCATTTAGAGTTCTACTATTAACAACAGCATTATTGTTTTTTACTTTATCGCTACATAAAGAATTACTATATAAAGTTTTACTATATAATTCTTTTACATTGCTTTCAGTATCATAAATGAATAAATAGAAACCAACATAAGTAGTAGGTTTATCTCTACCAAGATGAATATCAATAGATAGATATTCTTTACCTAATACTTTTACCTGTAACTTTTGAAGTTCTCTAACTAGTTTAATAAATTCTTTTTCTTCCATGTCGGTATATAGTTTTAATTAATAATCATAGAAAAAGGAGCAGACGCTTCTGCTCCAAGCTAAATAATTAACATTATAAAAGTCCTAATTCTATCTCACGACAGTAATTTAACTAGGGGTAAAAATTGAATAAAGTTTTGTTCTATCTCACGACAGTAATTAATAAACTTGTAACAAACACAATACTATGTATTTATAGCTGACATTTTACGAAGAGGATTTCCCTTACTTCAACCATTTGGTCAATGTTTCAACTTAGATTAGTCATCATCAGAGCTATCATAAGAAATAGCACGATTCTCACGAACAGTGCTATTAGAATTCCATAAAACCAATAAATACTATTCTCACGAATAATAGATATTACAATACGACAAATTTAATTTTAGTTTAACTAAAACAGATAAAACAAAATTGGCAAATTACTTATTATATATCTTTGTATAATCTACACAATAAAAATCAGGACAATCTTTAAGAAATGATTCACATATTCTACGAGCTTCATCTTTACTATTACCAGAGTAAAGAGTTTTAGCATTACCATTAAAAGACTTTCTTAGCTTATCATTCTTGTCTAGGAATACAAGATGATTTTCAGAACAATAGAATACAGAATAAATCGGAGCTTTACTAGCTTCATATTTAGCAAGAAGTTTATCATAAGATTCTTTAGCACTGTCTCTCATATCACTAATATATTTGATATAAGAAAGCATAATACTATCCCATTGTTCAACAGCTTTAATCTTATCTTCAATAGAATACTTACCATCAAGAATAGCTTCAAGAAGATTATTCAATCCTTTAACATTAAGATTTTCTAAATCTTCAAGAATAGCTTTATTAAATTCTCCTTTAATAAAAGCCTTACGATAATCTTCTTTAATAGAATCAATAAGATTAACATCAGAACCACTAGCTAAAGCACAAGCTAAAATAGCTTCAATAATTTCTTTCATTATAGTAAGTTTTTAAATTAGACAATAAAAAACTCTACTAATATTACTCTAGTCTCACGACCTGAATAATCTTAATAGAGTGGAAACCGACATTTTATTTAACCCTTTTGTCAGATATTAATTAAATAGAGTACGTATCGGCATTATACTAAACGTAAAATAATAACTGCAACAGCTCCTAGAGCAATAAGAGAAGCAATAATAAAACCAACAGTATTATACTGTCTTTTAGCTTTAAGCTCTTCGTAATCTTTATTAGCTTTATCTAACTTAGATTCAAGAAATTTAATGCCGTCTTTAAGAGCTTTATTATTAGCTTCCAATTGATTATTAGCAGTACTTAATTTAGAAGACATACTACGAAGAGCTTTATCTTCATTACAAATATTCTCATACATGACCTTATAATGATTAAGACCAGCATCAGACTTTTTCATTAGATTTACGTAGACGAATAATTTCTGTCTTTAATTCGTTAACTGTTGGACGTTTCTTACTAAGAACATCGACTTCTTTCTTTTCATTCATAACTATTAGTATTTAATTAATCTTCAATATGAGTTATATCTAAGTCGAGGTCGATGTTATCCTCGCTTAGAGTATTTCCAGTATTCCAATTATTAGCCATTTCACAGTCGAGATAGTCTATATCAGCTACCAAACCACAAATAGGAAATTCTATGCCTTGTTCTTCGTACATAATCATAATCGTTTAATACGGATGCAAGTATAGAAATAAATAATTGAAATACCAAACAATACAGATAATTTTATTAATTGATATTACTAAATGCTATATATGATTTATAAGTAGAAACAATATCACTAGCAGGAAAACCGCAATTAAGAAGAGCATTAGTAATCTCAGCAGTATAAACATTGCAACAAGTAATACTAAAGTTTTCATCATTAAACTTACGAATAACAGTAGGAGTATTAGCCTCAATAAAATAGATATTCATAGCATCGACATTATATTCAATAATATCATTTTCATACTTGAGTAATACAGTTCTTGGAGAAATAGAATATCTTAATTCATTAAATGCTTTACTAGCAATACTTGTATCTTTAAATGATATTACAAATTTACTATCAATACTATTAATAATATTATAACCGCTTGAATCTAAACCATATTTTTCATTAGGTTTAAGATATTCCTTAACAGCACGAAATGCTCGTCTATAATATCTGAACCAATAAGTTCTTTCAGCTAAATCAGAAGTTTTACTTTCTAACTTTTCTGTAAGTGCATTATTTGTTTCACGACATTTATTTAGTTCATATTCAATATCAGAAACATTAGCAGCATAAGCCTGAAATTTAGCAATATCAACTTGGAGCTTAGTAATATCAGATTTAAGTTGTTCAATCTCTTCATTCTTCTGACTAATAACTCTAGCACGAAGATTTAATTCACTAGACAGTTTACTAATTTGAGTAGACTTATTAGCAACATCGGCTTCTAATTCAGAAATAGTTTTCTCTAATTCAGAAATAGTTTTCTCTAATTCAGAGATTCTATTAGATTCAGCAATACTATAATTATTACTAATATCAGAAATCTCACAAATAGAAGCGATAGATTGATAATCTAAATTAATAATACAACCACTAACTTCAATAATAAAAACTCCATTAAGATGAGATACAAAAGTTAGATTCTTTTCATCATTTACAACAGCTTTCATAAATACAAGTATTAATTATTAAGAATTTAATTTTAAAGTAATGAATCTATATCATAATAATATAGTACGATATAGTAAACGAATAAAGCTAATAACTATTATATAAGTTATTATAGTTTGAACTAAAGAACGGACGATAAAAACCTTCTTATAAGAAAGGTAATTAAACATCAAATAACATAGGCATATAACTATTCCAATTAAAGATAGAAATATATGGAACTGATAATCTGTCATGGTGAAGTAATATCAAATAATATTAAGAATATACATAAAGTAGACGCAACTATTATTAAAGCGAATAACATAGTAAGAAGAGTAATCTTAGTGTTAATAAGAAACTCACTGCATTTAATAAGTGCGATAATAAATAGTAATGCTAAGATAGTAATATCGTAGTTAGACATAATAATATAAGTTAATAAGTGGATAAGATATAGAGCAGAAGAAGTACAGTAATGTCACTCCTTTATGGGGGAGACAGCGAGCTTTGCGAGCGTGACAAGTCAAGCTACACAACAATACAATTATTAATAATAGTACTATTAATAATGTTACCAATAATGTTACTTCTGTTATCAGTTGTAATACATAGTATTGTTATTACCGGAATCACTCGAACTACTATTGTCAAAGACAATTGTAGTGACGCTTCAACAATAACAACTACAACAACCAATAATAATATAATAGTAAGGACTAAGGATTAAGACTATAATATCTTCAACTCTAAGACTATTAGAACAAAGTTCTAATTGGATTAGACAATTAACAACCAACAACTAGTAATAGTACTATTATATAAATATGATTAAAATCATAACTATCAATATAATAGCAACAATAATAGAACTAGGACTATGAGTATGATAGTATCTAATAGTAGGATTATAAGATAGGATTAAAATCATAACTCCATAAACGAAGAGTAAGTAGTAGTTGTAACATTGTAGGTAAGAGAAGTGAGTTAGAATGAGGGAGTAGAGGTGGGAGAGGGAATCGTACCACTACTTAACCAACTCATCGCTCTTATCTACATCTTCTAACTATTCTTACTCCACTACTATTATCTCACTCTACTATCTACTCTATTGTCTACTCTACTATCTAGCTTAACGAGGAGCCTTAGCGACCCTTCCGAGCATTGATGTTGTCAATACTAGTAATAGTCTTGATACTATTGATACTATTTGTTGTTATTGGTGTGATTGTATGAGCTTCTTCCTATTGTCTACGACAATAGTCATCGTTGTTCAGGTAACCTAAAATACTGTACTATCGTACGTATTTTATCTAAGGTACGCACGCACGCGAATAACCAGATTCGTATATATATATATAATATATATATACTCTCTTCCAAAGAACGCGCGCACGTGTTAGAGTTATTATTATTCATCGTACTTAGATATCTGACTAACTAGTTTACTTATTAATCCTTTTAGTCTTTTGTCTATCTCTAAGACTTCACCTCTTACTTTATTAACGGTGTTAATAAGAGGTTGAGTTTCTATTGTCTCACTAGTACTATCGCTATAAGTGACTTTTACTATTCCCTTATCTATTAGATTCACATCTATTATATCCTTTACTTTTTCTATTTCCATATTATTTTAATTTATCAGTTGGTTAGCTTCGCTTATCAGTTGTAGTATTTCGCTTATCAGGTGACTAGTGTCGTTTCCAATCCCGATTAGCGAGCATAAGTCGAGAGTATTGTCGAACACGTGCCGAATGGTGTAACTTTAGTTTAGTAGTGGAGATTTCTCTCCACTACGTAACTGGTTAGGCTGCACCCTCTGCATCAGGCTGGTATTTAGTCAACATGTCGGCTACGAGCATTTCGTCCGCAAGGGACAAACTACGCATACTAAGTTCGTACGGGAAATACTCGTAACGGTCGTGTTCATTGACACGTTCTTCACGAGACATTTTAGCGGCATACGGATTAACGAATACTTCACCTTGTGCAAGTACGTGTCCAAGCACGCTAATACGTGCCTTCTTGAAGATAACGTGCAACACTGACAGAGGTGCAGTCATAACAGCATTGGCGAGCATTGGCTCACCCTTACCTTTGAGAATGGCTGCAAGCTGAATACGAGTAGTAAATATATTACGAGTCGTAGACTCGACATAAGTACCACTAGCAGCATCTTTCACAAACTGTGGAATGTTGCGATTAACAACAACAGTAAGTGCACCTGCATAACGACTACTATTATCAATGATATTAGTAATCATCAAGCTATCGTGATTCTCGAAATCAGGACGGTCAAGCAACAGACGAGTAATATCGTCTGCTTCCTTTCCGTGATACTCGGACAAATCAACGATACGTGCATCATCATTAGTGTTAGCATCATTACTAGCATCATTACTAGCATCATTACTAGCATCATCATTAGCGTTAGCTTTAGCTTCTTCGGCAGCTTTCTTAGCAGCTTCTTCAGCAGCTTTTCTAGCTGCATTATTAACTCTTGTTCCCATAATATAAATAAATTAAATGTTATAAATCGGTTAGCAACTGTTCAACCAATGTGCATCCTAACCACACACACAATGGCAATATGTTTATAGTCATTTGGTTTGATAGTAACTGCAATATGTTTATAGTCATTTGGTTTGACTAGTCCAATAGTTCTTTTACTATATTATTTATGTCTAGTATCAATACTAGTACAACCAATAGTATTAAGAAACTATTCACATGATTATCATACAACTTAATGTAATTTAGATGTATGAATACTGGCACACCTAGCATACTTAATGCCAAGTGTACCACTTTAATCTTATCACGAGTACTCATACGTATCTAGTATAATAACGTGAACAAAATTGTTCATAAGTCTCACCTGCACGACCATGTGCTCTCCAATCACGCTTCTGTCTTCTAATAGCAGATAGATAAGTAGCAGTAGTCATAGCTACTGCTATTAATAGTAACAATAGGAATATCATAACAATAAGTATTTAATTAAACATTTATATTAATAGTAAGGCGACCACTAGATAGGGTCACCTGATACTACACCAACAATACCACATACCATTGCTATAAATCCAATGTTTGCAACAGTAAGAGAAGCAACACCTAAACCAACAGCAACAGTAATCGCACCGCCAAATAGTGCCATAGCTCCAATAACAAACGCAGCTTTACGTATCTTATTCATATCTTATATCTTTAGTAATTAAACATTAATAGCAATATGTTTAAGGTCATTTGGTCTTGACGGGGGTATTGGAATTGGTTTGAGAGCAGGGGGCTATCAGGGTAGGAGCTTCACCTCGATAAAAATATACTCACGAAAAATATATTTCTCCGGGGAGCAGCACTAACAGTAGTAGTCCTTCTAGTAGTTTTAATAGTAATTTGAATAGCAGTCCTAATTCTATCTCTAATAGTAGTCCTAATCCTATTCCTAAGTTCATTATAAGTAATACTTCTAAATCTTTTCTTCCTAATAGTTCCAATAATCACATTAGTAGTACCTTGTTGTTTGTTGTTGTTAGTAGTCCAAAGTCTATCTTCGATATACTTAGTCCTATTAGTTTAATCAATTCCTTTAAGTCCTTAATTGGTCTTACTTATATTATATAGTATTGGTTGTCTATTGGGTCTTATTGTGTATTACCTTTCTCCTCTTCTATTGAAGAGTCCGAAGATTTAGCATCAGGATTGTAAAAATAGAATGGTAAGATTTAGTCGATATTTTAGTTAAGTAGTGGACTTGTATTAGAGTGTATACTAATGTGAACTAGTGTGAACGGATGTGAATTATATAGCGAATACAATTCTAAAGGTTTTTTAACGAGTTAGATATTGATAGTACGAATATTATTCGTATACTTGTACTATTAATGACTGGTGCATATATTACTCTTAGTAATGCTAGTCAACTTAATTAATAGTATTAACAATCTAATTAAAGTAATCATGTTACACTTAGAGAACAAAACTAAAGGAGAAACTTTCCTAGTTCCTCAACACATTGGAGAAATTGATTTCAAATATGTTTCTGACCGAGTTAAAGATATAACTCCGTTTAAGCATTTTGGTATTGTCGCTATTATTCAGACTGCTAAACTTCGTGAGATTATCAATCCTGATTTAAAGGGTACTGGTAGTACTAGATTTATATTAGTTAAGACTAACTATGCTGATGATGTTAAGGAAGAAGATAGAGCTATGCTTAATCGTTTCTTATATGTTGCTCCATCTGATGTATTTACTGGCATAGATTGTAATCCTCGCAGTAACGAACTTACTCCTTATAATCTTGCTGAATTTATTCGTGGCGACCAAGACTTAAATCTTAGTATTGCTCGTGGTGAGATATTCCGTAAAGTTGGAAGTGGTTCTGTTATTAGTTTACTTGGTACAGAAGTGAATCCTGTTACTACTGAAAAGAAAGGAGACAATGGTAAGTTGATTACTACTATTGCCGAAACAGTAGTTTGTATTGGTTATAAGATTGTCCGTCTTACTGATATTCAAGGTCAGAACTCTGTCGAAGGTCTTATTCCTAGTGGTAAACCTCAAAAGTTTATAGTAGCTACTAATTTACTAAATGTATAACTAGATGCCTTCTATTGATTTAAAAGAGAAAAAGGAGTTATTAGTAACTCGTCCTGATATTATTAGTTTATTAGGTGTTACACCTCTTGAAGCTGAAATAATAGATGATATTATAGATAATATCGAAGACCAAATTATTGATAGGATTAAAAGTCTACAACGAGTTTCAATTCCTTTTATTGGTGGATTTATTGTTAATGAAGCCAAGTTAGATGCAATAGAACATCACCCCGTAATGAAGGCTAAAAGGCAAGAACTTACTAATGAAGAATATTGGAAATTTAAAAAGAGCTTAGTTGCTACTCGAAGGATTCAACGTAGTAAATTTAGAAGTAGAACTTCGATAATATCTCGAACTGTTAGACTTAATCGTAAGTTAGCTGCAAGGAAACTTAGAGAGTTTAATCAAGATGAAAGGTCTTTTAAATTATATATGTACTTCTTTAGTAAGATGAAGCCAGTTAATGATTCTGATTACTATATTGAACTAAGAAATAATAAAGGTTATGATTACGAAGATTGCCCCTTTGGATTTAACAGGTATGATTAGCGTTGACGAGCAAGGTTATCCCTTTGCTCCTAACGTTTATCAGATACAGGATAAAGATATAAGAGAGTTATATCTTCGTGATACTAGTGAGGATAAACTTCGGTATCTTAAAGAAGCCGGAGTTATTTTTTATCTAGCCGACCCTAAATCTCCGCCTAATCAAATGGGATATAGTCGTTCAGAAGCTTTAGCATCTGCTAGAGCTAATTACGCTCTTCCTAATGATTGGCAACCTGATGCTCTTATTCTTCGTCTTATTGATAGATACCATGAAGATAAGATGGGTGTAGCAGGTGAAGCTCTTGAAACTATTCTTAGAGCAGTTCATAATAGTTCTCGTGCAGCTAATATAATTAGTGAACAACTTACTAACAAACTTAATGCTGGTCTACAAGCAGAAGATACTTTACCAGTTATTGATTTGATAACTAAGTTAAATGGTATTATTAATATCATTCCTAATCAGATTAAATCTTTAGGTGAAGCTAAACAAGCTGCTGCTCTTGAAATAGAACAGAAGAAAGCTCGTGGCGGTAAAGTAGTTACTAGTTCTATGTCTGCTAAAGATGCTAGTGATTTGGAAGCTCAAGCAGAAGCTCAAAAGAGAGAGCTAGGATTGGTAAGTGATAGTATTGTTAACACTCCTTTACGGGGGAAATACGAAAGTACAAAATGATACCAGTTAAACCTGAATATAAGCAAACTAAGTTATACTTTGATGAACCTACTCATAAGTATACTGATAATTGTGGTAATTCTTATATTAGTGCTACTACTATTATTCATTCGTATGTTCCTAAGTTTGATTCTAATTATTGGGCTAAGTACAAAGCTAAAGAAGAAAATACTTCTATTAAAGATATAAAGAATCAATGGGATAGTATACGAGATAAAGCCTGTGATATGGGTAATGTCTATCATAATAGTTTTGAAGATGGTATTCGTCAGAATAGTAAGTTCTTTAATGCTATTAAATATCTGAATAAACAAGAAAGTAAACAAATGGTTACTGTTGCTGATTTAGATGTTGTTGATAGTCATGTGAGACTTCTCGATGTTGATGCTTTCATTGAACATACTGAAAACAAATATCCTGAAATATATAAAGTATTTAAGTTCTATACTGAACGAGATTATAAGATATATTCAGAGATAGGAGCGTTTCTTCCTAAGTATCTTCTTAGTGGTACTATTGATATACTTCCTATTCGTGAAGATGGTTTTGTTATTCTTGATTGGAAAACTAATCGTACAGGTCTTAGATTTCAAGCAGGTTATTATAAGAAGGATAAAACTGTTCGTCCAGTACAAGAAACAGATGAATGGGTTCATAAGCCCGAAGATGTTCTACTTCCACCATTTGGTGGTCTACCTAATTGTAATGGTACTACTTATGTCTTGCAGTTAAATCTATATGCTAAAATGGTTCATCTTATTACTGGTTTGCCTTGTCGTGGTTTAGCTCTTTGTCATATTGAAGTTCCATTTGTTCTTAACCAATATGGTAGACCTCAAAGATTTAAAGATGGTTTCCATATTGATGAAAGTAAAAGTGAAACAGCTAAATGGTATAAGATTCCTAGGCTAGAGCCTGAAATAGATACTATGCTTAATATCCGTTATCAAACTGTTAATGGAAGTCAGAAACAACAAATGAATTTATTTGTATAATATAAATGTAATATCATGGCTAAATATAATAACTTATTAATAGATAGATGTCGTACTGTTGATTGGAGAAAGACACTAGAAAATAAAGGTTATTCTTATTTTGATAAAGGCAAGTATAATCTTAATCTTATTGGTGTTCGTTCTAAAGAACATAACAATGAGTTCAATGATGTTTTTATAATTGATTACTGGACAGCTAACGGTAAGAGATATACTCCTATATATCCTTGTACTACTGACCCTGGTTATAAAAGTCTTACTAATCCTGTTAATGTTAAAGGTTGTGCAATTCTAGTCCCAGGTCAGTATCGTGGTTGTTTTAAGAAAGGTTATCATAAGGGACAATATCTTGCTCTTGTTCAACATAAACCTGTTAAAGTATTCCGTGATGCTAATAAAGATTTCTATCTTGATTGTGATGAATCAACAATAGAAGAAGGAATGTTTGGTATCAATATTCATAAAGCAGGTGAATCAAGTATTGTTGTTGATGGTTGGTCTGCTGGTTGTCAAGTTCTAGCTAGAAGTATGGATTTTAGAGAACTTATGAATATAGTCAACTTAGCAATTCCTTTGTGGGGCGATGTATTTACTTACACGTTGTTAGAAGAAAAAGACTTAATAATATGAAACTAAAGAGTATTGGAATAGGACTATTAATAGTAGTAATAATCCCATTTGTTATAATTGGAGTATTAAACAATTTTGTTTTTAATAAGGAAAATGTAGAAGTCCCGCTTATCGTTCCTGATACTATATATCAGGAAATAAAAACAAAAAGAGATAGTTTACAACTAGTAATAGATTCTATTCTCAATACTCTTAATAATACTAATCAGTATGAGAAAGAATTTGATAAAGCAATTAGTGATACTGATAGTATTGCTATTCTCGAACGCTTCATATATCTTGTGTCAAAACCAATCGGAGTTGAGAATCCAAAGGTTGGAGACGAAGGTAGATAGTTTACAGCAATCCTACCCCTTTACGGGGGATGGCGGAGCGAAGCGACGCCTAGATAAAGAAGTATTAAGAATAGCCAATGCAAAGTTAATACTTTCAGAAGAGTATAAAAGTCAATATGAATCCTACAAGAAGTTATACGAACTAAAAATTAGAGATAGCTACTTGCAGGATTCTATTATATCTAAGCAACGTGAAGAAATAAAGAGGATAACAATACTAGGAAATCAAGCTATTGTTAATCTTAATAAGGAATATAATAAGTCTAAAAGGTATAAGAAGCAACGTAATGGATTCATAGCTAGTACAAGTGTGCTAGCTATTCTTGTTGCTATACTATTAAAATAACTAATTATAAGTATGGAACTTAGTGAATATCCCTTTTATCAATTCTATTATGAAGAAGATAAAGGAAAGAAATATAAACACGCAAGAGACTGTGGATATAAAGACCCATTCGACCATTTCTTAATAGGAGAAAGTGGAGGGTTCTTAATGAATATTGACCCACATAAGCGTTTTGTTAATACAGACCTTTTACGTCCTGCTGCTGTTACTTATGAGAAAGAAGGAGTTTATACTAAGTTTGCAGTAGATAGTATGCCTCATATAAACTTTCGTAAACAGGAAACTCTACGTAGACTTGTTGGTTTTAAAGCTCCATGTCTTATGGATACTAGAACTGGTGAGATAGAAGATGTCTATATTACTGGTGAACATTATAATTTTATTAATTATGGTCGTATTCTTAAACTAGATACTAAAACACTTCGAGTAGAAGAAGGTAAGGTTACTGGTCGTAAGATAAGAGGATTTCCTAGATTTATTGATTGCCAGTGGTGGTACTTCTTAATCAAACAGTTTTGTCGGGAGAATGGTTTGTTCCTTATTAATGATAAGACAAGACGTGGCGGATTTAGTTATATGGAAGCTATTGGTTCTGCTAACTTTATCAATCTTACTCCTAACCGTGCTGTTATTCATGCTGCTAGTGATAATAAGTTCTTAGTTCAATCAGGCGGTTTATCTGACTTTATGAAGAAACAAATTATCTTCTATGAATCTAATACTCCTTTTGCTAGAGGTATAGCTAAGATTGATGCTAGTGATTTTATCTTAGGTTATAAAGACCCTAGTACAGCTATTATTGATGATAACAGTTGGAATAGTGCTTGTATATCTGTATCTACTAAAAATAATCCTTCTGCCGCTGTTGGTAAGGATGCCGGAGAAATCAAATGTGAAGAGATGTCAGAGTTTGAGAACTTTGATGATTTTATGGATGTAACTGAACCTACTCTAAAGACTGGCTCTGTTACTACTGGTTTTCTTAATGCTTGGGGTACTGCCGGTAAAGCTAATGCAGGTTGGGTAACATTTGAACAAAACTTCTATGACCCTAGAGGTAGAAACTTTATGGCATTTGAAAATGTATGGGATAAAGATAGTAGACCGGAAGTATGTGGTTACTTTAAACCTTATTGTTGGGGACTTGAAGGTTATAAGATTGGTGATGATAATCAAATTGCTACTCTTACTTCTCTTGATGATGATGGTAATTCTGATATAGCTCTTGGTTTTCAGATAGCAGAAGAAGAACGTGCTGCTGAAAAAGCTAAGAGTAAATCATTTGCTAAGTTTATTAGTTATTGTGGACAATATGCTAATATGCCTAGTGAATCATTTAGTTCTGTAAGTGAGAATATATTTAGTAGTGAGATATTAGATGAATGGGAGCAAGAACTAAAAATGTCTAATAAATATAACTTCTATATAGATGGTAAGTTTGTAGAATATGATTCGGATAACTTCGAGTTTATTCCTAATGAACGTATTGCTGCTACTGGTGGTGTATTTAAGAAGGATTACTTTGATTATATTAAGAATGTTCCTCGTCATTCTAATGAAGACCCTGAAGGTTGTATTCGTAAATGGTTTAATCCAATTAAAGTAGAATACATAGATAAAAAGACAGGTCAGCTAACTAAAGGTACTCCACCGGGAATATATAGTATTAGTTATGACCCTGTTGGTATTGATAAAGATAAGAAAGAACTTACTAATAAACATTCACATAATAGTATTAAAGTTTGGATGAATCCTTGTATATATAATGGTTATCGTCCTAGATTGTGTGCTGTATATTATGGTCGTCCTGATGAACTAGAAAAAGCAGATAGAATCTGTTATTATTTTGCAGTTACTTATAATTGTCTTGGTACAACTAATGTCGAGATTAATCGTGGTGAAACAGTTAGTAATTTTAAGAAGTGGAAAGCCGTTAAATATTTAGGTTATCATCCAGTTCATTTATGGGATACTAATATTAATACTAAGAAGATTAATACTATTGGTTATGATATTAGTAGTGAAACAGTTAAACTCGATGGTCTTAGAATGTTAAAAGAAATGTTGTATTCCCCCATAGGGAAGTTTGAAGATGGTCGTGATATGCTTGTTCTTCATACTATATATGATTATCAGTCTATACTAGAGTTAAAGAAATGGTCTAATACTGGTAACTTTGACCGTGTATCTGAAATGATTGTTCGTGGTATTGAATGGGCTGCTAATGATAAGTTTGCTAAAAAGCAGCTTGAACATAGACAGAGAGTGCAAACAGAGAAAGAAAACTTTTGGAATCGTAAACGTTATTAATTATGAGTTGGTTAACAGAAAGTAACAGGTTAAAACATTTCCTCTACGCAATCCCATGTGGATTACTAGGAATAATGTTAGTAGTAGGCTTAGCCGTAGGCATGGAATTTAAAGATAAAATGTATGGCAGTAAGTTTGATTTCTTAGATATTTTAGCTACATTGCTTGGCGGAATGATAGGATTCGTATTAATGCTAGTTATAGTAATAAGTACGGGTGCTATTGATTGGTACATTAATATACTTATTAAACTAAGCGAATTATTATGATTGATGTTAAGCTAAATGCTCGACTTGGGGACATGCCTAAACAGCGTGTCCCTAATTCTGAAAAGGATGAATACTGGGCTGGTAGAACAATAGATTACTGTATTGCTGCCGGACTAGCGTGTAATGATAGAACTAAGACAGAACAACTTCTTGAAATACTTCATGGAGAAATGCCTGACGAGTTCTATCGTAAAACACTTAATCCTTATAATGCTACGAAGGAGAACTTTAAAAGGTTTCCTGCTACTCTAAGGAATCTTGATATTATTAATGATGTAGTTCGTCGTTATTTATCAGAATACGTTAAATCTCAACATGAATTTATTGTTGGTGCTAATAATCCTGAAATCATTATGGCTCGTGATGCTGCTATTCGAGAAGATATAGTTAAGCGAGCTATGTTAGCATTTCAACAAGAACTTCAAAGAAGAATACAGCAACAACAAGCTGAAAATGCTCAACTAGAAGCTCAAGGACAACCAACACAAGAAGTTGACCCTGAACAATTAGCAGGTGATGCAGAAGAGTTTGAAAAGAATTTCATTGATAATTATATAGATGAAATAAGCGTGCAAGCTCAACAACTATTAGAAGTTATTGATGATGTTCTTAATAACGAAACAATAATTCCAGTTGAGTACTTTAACTATATCGTTACAGGGGAAGTTTATAGTTTTCATACTGTTCGTGGTAAAAAACTAGTTAAAGAGTGGGTTCCAACTACTGATATGTTTCCTGTTCCTAATGGAGAACAAATGGTATCTAAGTATGATATTGTAGCTCGTAGAATGTTAATGAGTTACAATCAAGTAATAGACCAATTCTCCGATGAATTATCAGATGAAGAACTAGAGTTTATAACTAAGTATTATAATCCTAGCACAGTTGGTGCTACTCGTACACTTAGTCTTAATGCTTATACTTATTATTTCCCTGAAAAGTGTAAAAACTATGAGAATGATAATAGAGAGATATTTCCTTCTGATGGTTATGATTTAAGATTAAAGAACGGAGAACTACTTGAAGTATGGCATGTTAATTGGAGAGGTTATACACAAGTTAAGATATTGAAATATGTTAATGAGGTAGGATTAGTTGATGAAATGATTGTTTCTGATGATTTTGAATTTAATCCTGAACTTGGACATATTGAGATAACTTCTGTATATAAACCACAAGTTTACGAAGGTTATCGTATAGGAGGTCAACGCTTTGGTATATATCCAGGTGGTGCTAAACCTATTCCTTTCCAATTAGATGATGATGTTAGATTACAGTATTGTGGGCTTCAAGAAGTACTTCCTCAAATGGGAAGATTCTCTATTGTAGAAATACTTACTCCATTCCAAATATTAATCAATATCTTCTCTTATCATAGAGAGATGATGATAGCTAAGAACAAGATGTTTATTCTTGTCGCAGCTAAATCTTTATTTGGAGAAGATGCAGAAGAAGCTATCTATAATATAGCGGCAGAAGGTATATTCCCGTATGATGATGCAGAAGATATTAATAGTACTAAAGCACAATCTATTAAAATGCTTGATGCCAATATCTCTGGTTATATTACTGAAATATCTAATCTTATTGAATCTATTAAAGCTAGTGCTCGTGAAATGGTAGATATGACACCACAACGTTACGGACAGATAGCTACTAGTGCTGGTAAAGGTACAACAGAAGAAGCTATTATTCGTGGTTCAATGGGTACAGTTATTATTAACTATATGTTCGATAAGTTCCGTGAGGACGAATATCTAATAGATTTAAATAATTCCAAGTTAGCTTGGATAGACGGATTAGATACTTCTTACTATGATAAGTCAGATAGAAAACAATATTTATCTCTTAATGTAAATAATCATACTCTTGGACAATATGTAATCAAAGCTAAAAACTCTGATAGAGAAACAGAGAAGTTTGAACAACTTAAAGAGTGGGCTTTCAATGCTAGTCAAAATGGAGATTTGATGTCTGCTGTTGCTGCTATTACTTCCGGTAATATATCTAGTCTTAAACTAGCTATTAATCGTTATCAAGAGATTCGTCAGAAGAACGAAGAATCACTTAGACAGTTAGACCAACAGTTAGAAGAAACTAAGAATAAAGCTGTTCTTGAACAGATAGCTGCTAAGGGAGAACAAGACGCTAGACTAGCAGAAATCAAAGGTTATTATGATTTACTTGCTAAAGGAATGGACACCGAAGCTGCTATGGCTGCTTTAGCTAATCAACCTGCACAAGCTGCTCCACAAGATAATTCTGCCGAACTATCATTGAAACAAGCTGAACTAAATGAAAAGAAACGAGCTAAGGATTTAGATATGATTAATTCTGCATTAGATAGAGATAATGAACTAAAGATAGCTAAAGAGAATAAGAATAGATATGATAGTCCTAAGTCTAAATCTAGTTCTACTAAGAAGTGAACACTAAGTTATAATTAGTTATATACCGTTCTCTATGATTCAGACGTGCCCTACGGAACTTTCCGTAGGGTTTTTCGTACCCATAGAATCGACGTAGATAGCATTTCCTTTGCCTCTGTTGCATTTACCCTATCAAATGGATGAACTGTAAAGGAAAGCATTAAAATGCCGTGACGGGTCTTAAATGGCTCATTCTTTTGCCCTGTATCGAACGTAAAGTTTTTGCTAATAATATTAACTCTAGTAATACTTAAATACGAATACGGGCAATTCTAAACCTAATAATAAGGGTATTCAGACTAGTAGGAGTTTGCTTTCTCATATTATTAGATTACATTTGAGTGAAAGTAATAATCAAAACATATTTATTATGGGAACTTTTAGTAGTAATAATGATTTAGATTTAAGTACTGGTAGTATTGATAATGGCAATACTACTAATACTGGAGGTCAAGGTACTGGCTCTGGTGCTAACGGCAATCCTGCCGGACAGGGACAACAAGGTGCTGGACAAGAAGGACAACAAGGACAAGGTGGAAGTGCTGATACTAGTACTGTTGATAATGGAGGTGAAAACCAACAGGGACAACAGGGACAAGGAGAAGGACAGCAAGGAAGCTCCTCTACGGGGGAAGAAGTGGTATTATCAGAAGGTGATACTGTAAACGTTGATGGTGTAGATTATACTATTGATGCTAACGGTAATGCTCTTGCTGCTGATGGAACTGTGTTCCGTACTGCTGCTGAACTTGCTGAACTTATATCTCAAAATGGTTCTGAACCAAGTATTCTTGAACAATTACAAACTCGTTTCGGTTCTGATTTTAAAGATGAAAATGGTAATCCTATTGTATTTGATAATAATACAGAAGGTGTTGCTGCTTATGTTGATACAGTAATTCAGAATAGAATTGCAGAAGCTCAAACTGCTGCTCTTAATAATCTGTTTGAAACTTATCCACAAGTAGAACAAGTTATCAATCATCTTAAACTTAACGGTACTCTTGAAGACTTCGTAGAAATTCCTGATAGAAGTCAGATTACTGTTAGTAAAGATAACGAAGAACAACAAGCTACTTTCATTCGTGAAGAATGGAAACTTAGTGGTAAAAAAGGAGATGTAAATAAATTCATTGACTATTGTAAGAACGCCGGTATTCTTTATGATACTGCTGTTGAATCTAAAGAAGCTGTTGATAGCATTTATGAATCTCGACTTGCTGAACAGAAAGCACAAGTAGAAGCTAAAGAAGCCGCTGCTGCTGCCGAAGAGAAAGCATATTGGGATAATGTAGAAAAGACTATTAGTAAAGGCGAACTATTAGGTTATAGTATTCCTGAACAAATTCAGTGTAACAAAGACGGAAAGAAGGTAATGCTTAGTCGCAAAGACTTCTTGAAGTATGTGTCTACTCCTATTGACAATGAAGGTAATACAGCTTATATGTTAGACGAAGCTAAAGTTGATTCTAATGTTCGTATGCAGGATGATTTACTTAAAGCATTTCTTAGGTTTACTGGTGGCGATTATGCTAGTCTTGTCGGTATGGCTGTTAACAAGCAGAAAGTTCTATCTATTAGAACTACCGCAGCACAAACTACTGGTAAAAGGACTGTTATTATCAATAGTAAAGGTAATAATTCTAAGACAGTTGATAATGACCAACTTGTCTTGAACTAACTAAATTAAAACGAATATGTACAAATTAAGAGAAGTCGAAAGAGGTAGATATGATGATAGAGGTTACTCTAATGAGCAATCTCTTGCTGCCTTAATGATTCAAAAACCGGAAGAGATTAACAACTTCCTGACTTACACTTATGGTATGGAAGATGACCGATTCCCGCTAACTTTCCTTACAGAAGGACAAGGTGCTGCTGGTGTTCGTGATATTACTTCTGTTGAGTGGACTTGGAAGACAATGGGTCGTCAGAGATTCAATGATTACATTGTTTGGTCTGATACTGGTGATACTACTCCTGGTATTGGTGGTAAACCTATTAAGGTTGAGTTTGCTACTGGTCTTATTATTGAACAGTATGGTTTGCTTGCTCCTGATGGTAAGACTGCTGTTCGTGTAATGCGTGACCATGGTGCTGGTAGTCATGGTGGACATCTGTATTCTTTGCAGTTAAAGAATCCAGATAAGAGTGCTTATGTTGACCCTGCTAACTTTGAAAAAGGTAAGTATTGGTGTATGTTAGCTCCGTCTATTCCTGAATCTTATTCTAAGGGTAACAAGACTAATGTAATGGGTCCGGGAGTTATGAAATCCCAGCTAGGATTCAAGCGTTATAGCAAGGAAATTGCAGGTAACATTAGTAATGTTATTGTTAGTTATGCTTTCAAGACTAAAGGCGGTGGTACTGATACTCGTTGGATTAATGAAGAAATGCGCCAGTTCGATGTTCAGATGCGTATCTCTAACGAGATTGACTTATGGACATCTCGTTACAATCGTACTGTTAATGGTACTATTGATATGAAGGATTGGGATAATGACCAACCAATTCCTGAAACTGCTGGTATGTTTGAAATCCTTGAAGAATCTAACTACGATACTTATGGTGAATACTTGCCACTTAGCAAGCTAAAAAGAACTATTGGTGACGTAGTTGATAAAGATACCGATACTGGTTCTATGGAGATTACTCTATATGCAGGTAAAGGTGGTATCGAAGATTTCGATATGGCTATCCGTGAAGATGTTAAGTCCGAAGGATTTATTACTCCACTTGGAGAGAAAATGATTGGTGAAGAAGGCGGTGGTCTTACTTATGGTAAATACTTCCGTAAATATAAGACTATTGACGGACATACTGTTACTTGTATTCATCTTCCTTTCTTGGATAAATCTCCTATTGCTGAAACAGCAAAAGCTAATGGACTTATTCATCCTCGTACTGGTTTGCCTATGACATCTCACAAACTGATGTTCATTGACAACTCTGTATATAACGGAAATCGTAATGTTCGTATGGTACGTATGAAAGGTCAGTCTTATCTTGTTGGTGTATTGAAAGGTCTTACTCCTATTCCACCGTCTTGGGGTTCTGTTCCTAGCAATTCTATATCTACGGATATTGATAAATCTCAATATGAAGTTAAGATGTCTCGTGGTCTGCAAGTTGACAGACAAGAGAAGATGTTCATGTTGGAGTGTGTACTCTAAAGTTAAACAATTAAACTAAATTATAATGGAAGGACAAACATCAAAAACCGGTACATTCGGTAGTAGTCTGGCTAATCCAAATCCACAGTCTGCAAGTATTCCGCAGACTAAAACTCCTGAAGCTCCTAAACAAACCTATGAACAAATTCTTAAAGAAGAAGAAGGTTTAGACAAAGACTTTCTTGAAGAAAGATATATTACAATAGCTCTTGCTACCGATATTACTATTAACTCTGTTTATCGTCAAGTTAATGCTAGATA
>ERZ1036464.31-NODE-31-length-97966-cov-13.480528_pt1 | contig 97966 bp, 78 predicted proteins | sample MGYA00514230_ERZ1036464 | MGnify/ENA primary metagenome ERZ1036464 (study PRJEB33795, sample SAMN09464918) | human gut metagenome | isolation source: Bloodstream | host: Homo sapiens | place: USA: Stanford, California | collected 2016-06 ... | reverse complement strand
CTCGATCTCTACATTATTATCGCACGCACGTGTGTGGGAAACAGGTGCTGCATTATTTGCATTATTTGCATTACTTGCATTACTTGCGTGCGTATCGTGGGGGCGGCTTGGAGGCTCCAAGCGTACGCCCGCCAGTTCGGCCAAGTGGAAGGCCGTACCGAGGTGTATCCTGTGGTCTCCCTTTTTCAAGGAGTTGGAGAAAAGTCGTTCGGCCTTCTCCCGGTTAAACTTCACCGATAGGGAACACAGGGCGATGAAACCTTCTCGTCCTGCCTCGCCGCAATCGTTGGCGATGGCAAACGCCAAGCGTACGTATTCACAATATCCGGGGGCGATATCTACACCCGCCGAACGAACCGCTTCTACTAAGCGGGATAAACTGTCTGACATGTAATTTATGATTTATGAGTTATGATTTCAAATCCTGAAGAGTGCGTTGGGATCATGACATAGGAAACAGGAGCGGACGATGTCTTTGCCGCTCGGGTCTACTTTCAGGGAGCCTCGCGTCTCTCCGTCGCCATACACATATTCCACGTAGTTCATCACGCCTAGGATATGCTCGGAGATATAGGCGGGTGTCTCGTTTCCGGGACGTTCCGGATAGGGGACGAAAGCCTTTACGCCTCGTTCGCTCGGGCTGATGAAGCAGAGAGCGGGGCATAGGTAGACATCGTCGAACAGCTGTCTTCGGAGGGCTTCCGCCTCCGCGGTAGAGTCCAATCCGTCTACATCCACTACTACCAATCCGCTCGGGGCTAGGAGCCGATCGCTTTTCCGGTAGGAGAAAGTCCCGCAAGGCGTGACATACGGTAGCGCTTGCCGTTTCAGCTCGCTGAATCGTTCCTTGTCACCCGTCTCAAGCGGGAGGCGGAGCTGCCGGGTGAGGCGTTCGAGGGTCGGATCGCCGGTGATGAGTCGGGCCACCTCCTGTAAGGTGACTTCTCGACTGGGATATACGGTAGCCGGTCGTGATACTCGTCCCGTTAGGCTATCTTTGACCGGTGAGATCGGGGCTGCGAAAAGGGACATTTTAAATTCATTTTTCATGTATTCTTTTTCTTAGATTAACGGCGGTGAAGGTCGGATTAATAAAATAAAGCGCGGGACGAACAGTTCGTCCCAAGGTTAATGGTGTTAACATGATTAAATAAAAGATAACAGAATAAACAAGGATTTAAGGAGGATTTATATGAAAAAAGAAGACGTGGTGGCGGGTATGTTGGCTTATATAGCCCACCTTCGTGAGGTGGGGCGTTATTCCACGGCGAAGAGTTATCTGGACGCTTTACGCTCGTTCAAGTGTTTTTGCGGGATGGAGGAAATCCCTTATGCCTATATAGACAAAGAGAGGCTCTTGCTTTATCAGGCATGGCTGTCGAAGCGGGGCTGTATGCGCAATACGGTGTCCACCTATATGCGGCGAATCCGGCATATCTATAATTTGGCGGTGGAGGCTGGCGAGGTTTCGTATATCCCGAATCTGTTCAAGGGGGTGTTTACAGGCGTGGAGAGCAAGCGGAAGAAGGCGTTGCCTCTGGATAGCTTGCGCTCGTTGATGGGGAGTCCGAGAGTTGAGCCGGAGATGCGGAGAACCCAGCTGTGTTTTTGCCTGATGTTCTCGTTCAGCGGGATGGCGTTCGTGGATTTCGCCCATTTGCGGAAAGAGAATGTCAAGGACGGGGTCTTGTCGTACCACCGTCAGAAGAGCGGGTCTTTCATCCGGGTGGAGATCCCGGCCGATGTACGGCTCTTGCTGGATGAGTTGGCGGCTTGCACGGACAAGGACTCGCCTTACCTGTTCCCGTTTCTGAGCGGGAAGAAAACGGGTGAGGCGGCCTATGCGGAATACAACGGCGCCTTGCTGCGCTTTAACCGCGCCTTGAGGTCGCTGGCGGAGACTTGTGGTGTGGGTGAGCCGGTCACCTCGTACACGATCCGTCACTCTTTCGCCACGACCTTGAAGGAACAGGACGTACCGATCGAGATGATCAGCGAGCTGTTGGGGCATACGTCTATCAAGACCACGCAAATTTACTTGAAGAGCTTTTCCTTGGAACGTCTGTCGGCGGTGAACCGGGCTTGCTTCGAGAGCGTGTATAAGTCGGTATCCGAGGTGGGGTAAGAGATTGGCTACTCGGGAAGTAGCCTAGTTTACACTACTCGGGAAGTAGCGTATTCTTTCATGCCGCGAATGTAGTAAAAAATAACAAATAGCAAACAATCATTAGGCTTTTGTTTGCGCTTCGACCTTGATTCTCCTTAAATCTTCGTTCTTATTGCTCATGTATAGACATGACAATAGAGACGAAATGACCTCGTATTTCCTACATCATTACGTCCCTTCTAAAAATCGAACATACCTTCTTGTAGAGACGGGGCACGCCCCGTCTCTACAACTGGGTGATAACCGTTCTCGCACCTTTTACGCTACTTCCCGAGTAGCTAAATATTCACTAGGTATGGTAATTTTCAGAAATGCCATATTTGAAAACTTAAAGTGCTGTGTGTTAGGCGTAAACAGGGTGCGCTTGGCAGGGCTTTGAATTGTCGTTTAATCAGAGGGGAACTCCTCGTATATCTTAGGGAAAAGAGAATCATGCCGACGCGTATTTTGAGAAACGACCGTCCAAAGGGGGGCCTGACACAGGCCGGCAAGCGTCATGACTTGAAAGCCGTGCGCTGGTACGTGCTCACGCTTCCTTCCGCCGCAGGTGGACGGCGTGACCGGATCAGCCCCTCCAAAGGCTTGGACGTGGAGCTTTCCCGGCGGGAACGTCGGGGAGAGGCTCTTTTCGAGTATTTCGCCCCCTCGTACGTGGAGGTGCGAAAGGTGGGTGGCAAGCTGGTCAACACGAGGCGACCTTTGCTGTTCAACTACGTGTTTATCCGTTCTTCGGTAGAGGAAATTTTCCGCATGAAGCAGGCACTCCCCTTGTATAATTTCCTTCCCCGTGTCTCTTCCGGGAGTACGACCTATTTCCCGCACCTCTTGGATCAGGAGATGGCGAATTTGCGTTGGGTGGCGGAGGCTTACTCCAACGAGCTTCCGGTGTACGTGCCGGAGAGCACCCGCTTGTTGAAGGGGGATCGGGTACGCATCACGTCCGGTTATTTTACCGGAATGGAGGCCGAGGTGGTGATCCAGCCGGGCAGCGGTCATAAGGAGGTGATGGCACGCATACTGGATTGCATGTGGGTACCCTTGTTCGAGGTAAAGGCGGGTGAGTACGAGTTGATCGAGTTGAACGCGAAGAGCAAGCACGTTTATACCCATCTGGACAACGACCGCCTGTCGGAGGGCCTGCACGAGGCCTTGGGACGTTACCATGCTTCCGGCAGTGCCTGCGAGGAGGATCGACGATTGGCCGGCGAGGTACTGCGGGGGTATGCCTCTTTGCGTGCGGAGACGGACGTGATGCGCTGCAAGCTGTGCGCGTTGCTCCTCCCGGCCTATAAGCTGTCGGGCGATGAGGAGGCTTTCGTTCGCTTGCACGACACGATGCGCGGCTTATTGCCTGTCGTGAAAGCATCGCAATCTCGTGCCCTGTTGCTGGTCACCTTGTATGGCTGCACGGATAACGCTCTCTACCGTCGCATGGCACACGAGCTAGTGGATCCTTGGCAAGTCGATCCCTCGCCTAAGAAAAGCAAATTATCTTTGATCCGCCGGCTGGGCGACTATGATAGATGGCTGGGCCACGAATCAGTTGACAGCTGAGAAGTGGCAGTTGACAGTTTAAATCATAATCCAAAATTTATAATTCAAATTTGATGTCTACCCTTCCTTCTGGCGTTCGTTTGGTGGCGTTGCTGAACGACCATTTGTGCGAGATCATGGGGCGCGAGCGTGCGAACCATACCTCCATGCACTTGTATTGTACGGGGCCTTACTGGGTCGCCTTCGAGCGTTCGGCCTATCAGTTGCGTCGTGCGTTCCCGGACAGCGAGACCACGCCGATGCGCCTGTTCGGGTATCCGTTTCCGGTCGTGATGGTGTCCGTAACGGATCGCTCGCTACGTTCGTACGCCCGCAAGCATATCTTGCGGATAGACGAGCCGGATTATAAGCGATTGACCGTCCCCGTTTTCCCAGCGGAAGATTACCGGTCGTGGCACGACCGGGAGGTATCGGGACTGCCGTATCCCCACATGGATGGATTTCAGAGAAATTAATACGATTATCACATATGTACCGACAACAATTCTTTCCCCGTCTGGGTGATTACATCGACACGCTGCTGAAAGTCACCAAGCTGACCAAATCCATCGTCTGCGTAACCGGAGGTATGGGCGGCAGTACCTATAACGCTTTAAAAAAGGTATAGACATGCATTTCAGCATCTATGTCCGTCTGTTGGACCTCCTTTGGGAACATCTGGATGACGAGGATCGGTTCCGCCGACTGGCCCATGAAGCCGTGGAGCGGTATATCGCTTACATGCGGGGGAAGATGGATGAAGGAAAGAATTAATCTTATACGTTAGGATCATGCAAACATCTTTGTTTCTATTATTCGGTTTCCTGTTTGCCGTATCGCTCGGCATGGTGATCATCCCGAGGATCTTGGTGATTTCCCATAAGAAACGGCTCTATGATGTCCCGGACGCCCGTAAGGTGCATACGATGCCGGTTCCTCGTCTGGGTGGGCTGTCCTTTTTTCCGGTGATCCTGATGTCGATGTTCTTGGTGATCGGTTTTCGTCTGTACTTTTGGGATATGGACGTGTCCGGCTTGTCGTTCAATATGCTTTATGAGTACCTGTTCCTGTTCGTGGGCATGACGCTGCTTTATCTGGTGGGTGTTTGCGACGATCTGGTCGGTGTAGGCTACCGCTATAAGTTCGCCGTGCAGATCGCCGCTGCGTTTCTGTTGGTACTGTCAGGCAACTGGTTCGACTCGTTGGGCGGTTTGTTCGGTATCTACTCGGTACCGGCTTGGATCGGGATGCCGTTCACGGTGTTTATCGTGGTGTATATCACCAACGCCATCAACTTGATCGATGGTATTGACGGCCTGGCCTCGGGGCTTTGTTGCATCGCCTTGTCGGTCTTGAGCGTGATATTCTTTCTTCGCGGGCAGTATGTCTACGCCTTGCTGGCGATCTGTACGCTGGGTATCCTTATGCCCTTTTGGTGCTACAACGTGTTCGGTAACGCCAACCGTGGACATAAGCTTTTCATGGGGGATGCCGGCAGCCTTACGCTGGGCTACGTGATCAGTTTCTTGATCATCCACATGAGCGTGACGAACGAGGTCTCTCCGACATTGTCCAACCCGTACATGGTGATCGCTTTCTCTACGGTGCTGGTTCCGCTGTTGGACGTGATCCGTGTGGTCTTGCATCGCCTGCGTGAGCACAAGAACCCGTTCTTGCCGGATAAGAATCACTTTCATCATAAGTTGTTGCGCACGGGGATGCGGGTGCGGATGGTGATGGTTTGTATCATCGCGATTTCCGCTTTCTTTATCCTGCTTAATAGCTCGTTGGCATGGCGTGTGGATATAACCTATTTGTTTTTCTTGAACCTCTTCTGCTGGAGTATATTGCATGTAGGCTTGAATGGGCTGATTAGGCGTAATCGGGAACGGAAAGAGAGCGAACAACTGCGATAAGTGAAGAATTATTATCGGGATAGGTGTGGGGAAATCGTAAATGTGATTATCTTTGTAGATAAAGAAGGATAAATATAAGACTCATGGATACTCGACAAGCGGAAATAGTAGATAAGATCCATTTTGCGGTGATGGCCATAGAAGCCTCCGCCAAGGAGATGCGTATCTCTCCAATGGAAATGCGTAGGCGTTTGGAGAAGGTAGGATTGGTGCGTCGTCATCTTCTATGATATGCGCACTTGTTCTATGTTGCATGATAGCAAGTATGGACTTCATTTGATGAGTGACGATTATATTTTAAATGATTTATTGAGGGAACTTGGGGACAGGCAGTGAGTAGTTTGATCTGCGCTAAAGGTTGTGCCGATGCTGTTGTTAAAACAGCAAACTATATTTATCTATTCGAATTCAAATTGAACGGCACTGTTAGATAATAATTTAGCGGAATGAGCGATCTGTAAGTTGACCACCCGGCGAAACACCGCTCTACATTATGGAAGTGATGGTGGGCTGAAATGGCTACCACTTATCATAGCGTGATAGGAACCGTGAAGTTGCAAGGGAGTTCAGCCTGGGTATTCATCGGGACATTTTTCCATAAAATCTTTAATGGCTGTAGGGATTATCAGAACTTAATCCCCTCTAAAATCTCATTGGCCAATGGCTAATGTTAAAATCAGAATTAAATTTTAACAATAATCGGTTTAGGACACTTTACAGTGCCCTTTCAAAGGGGTATGTCCTAAATTGAGTACTTACATTCATATAGATGTAACTGCTTAATAAATAGTGGGTATACTACATGTGTCGCTTACAATCGAAGACATTTCTAATAAAAGACATACCATTCAGAAATATGAACGAGGGACGTAAATACAGGTTGAACAACGACGTATTGATGCCTGTGATAGGTCAAGGGACCTATCACATGACGAGAAAAGTGTTATACGATGCCATGCTTGGAGCTTTCGATTGCGGATGCGCATTGCTGGATACCGCCCACAGCTATCCCAACGAAGAAAGCATCGGCAATGAGTTGGCGAAAATATTCAACGGGGGCAAGTATTTGAGGAAGGATGTGTTCATCACTTCAAAGATAGGCGACCGGCTGGACAATGGTATGCCTATGGGGTATTACTTCTACAACTCCTCGTCTTGTCCCAACCATGATCATAAAGCCGTGGTTCGTCAACAAGTGGAGGACTCTCTTAAAAAGCTTAGAACGGACTATATTGATTTGCTTTTGATCCATTGGCCTTATAATGACTGCCTGGAAGATATATGGATGGCGATGGAGGATTTGTATCGGCAAGGTATCGTGCGTGCCATAGGCGTTAGCAATCATAAAGTGCGACACCTGAAACGCATAGAAAAGGTGGCTACGGTGCAACCGATGGTAAACCAAATGTACTTCAGTCCGCTCAACATACAGCCTGATGTGTACAACTATTGCCAAGCCAACAACATACGCCTTGAGGCATATTCGCCATTGATGTTCCTCCGCCAAGGCATTGCTCCGCACTTTTGTGAATCAGACGGCGTGAAGGCTATCTGCAAGAAATACAACAAATCGGTGGCGCAAGTGGTACTGCGATGGAACATAGACAAAGGCGTAATCCCCATCCCGAAGGCGTCTTCATTGGAACACATAAAGGCGAATTACGACGTGTTCGACTTCAGCCTGACGGAGGAAGAAGTGAAGCTGATAGACGGCTTCAATGAAGATTACCAATACCTGCCCGAATCAATGTATTGTCCCGGATATTAATACAAAGAGAAGAAGATGATGTTATCAAGAAATATTTTGCCACGTATATACCGCAAGCTGAACGACATAGCCCTGTGCGGACTGAACGAAGACTATGCCCGCATCAGGCGCATACCCCAACATCTCGACCTGATAAACCTTGGCAGCAATCCGGCCAAGTACGGATTGGACTATGCCGACACGGGGGTAAAAGCATTCAACCTTGCGGTAGGTCCGCAGACCTTGGAGTACGACTTCCGGATGTTGAAAAATTATCATTCTTTCTTAGACGAAAAGGGAGCTAAATTATTATTGTTATTATTATGCCCATTTTCCTTGTTGAAATTTAGATATACCGAATATGATGGTGATGCGTGCCGAGATCACAGGTATTACCCCATTCTGCACCACTCGATGATAAACAATTACGAGGAACAGACCTACACAGACTTGAAGAAGCGCACCCTCTTGCACTTATTGAAACATCCGCTCAGGTTGCTCTCCATCCTGAAAGGTACTGCCCATAAGAAGATGAAAAGCGAGACTAACCCTCTCAACGAGCAACAAATGACGAGTTCGGCAGAAGGCTACATTCGTGGATGGATGCGTGAATTTGGCTTACACAACTTCGAACTGAAAGACATCCCTCAATCCGTCAAAAATGATTTACAGAAGAACTCGGAGATATTGGACGAAATCAAGGCATTCTGCGATGAGCGGGGCATCAAGCCGGTCATTGTGTTGCCGCCTGTCTCGGAATATATCATGGGCAACATTCCTCAAGGGTTCAGGGAATATTGCACCTACTCCATACTGAAGCAGAAAGACATCCTAATGTTCGACTATATGAACGACCACACATACAACCAGCCTGCCAACTTTGTAGATGCGCTTTGCCTGAACAAGACGGGACGCAGAAAGTTTACGCAAGGGGTTCTATCGGACTTGAAACGACTTAAACTACTGAAATAATGAAGACCTTTCAAGAGCTAAAACGATTGACAAAGCATATCCCCGAAGGGTTGCCTACTATTAAGGTGGCTCTGCTAGGCGACAGTGCCACACAACTATTAGGTACGGCCATACGGGGCATGGGCGTGGAGCGAGGCTTCTGCATAGACCTTTGGGAGGCAGACTACAACCAAGTGGAGCGTCAGATACTCGACCCTACCTCAGACTATCATCAATTTGGCGCAGACTATACCATAATATTCCAGTCCACGCACAAGCTATTAGAGAAGTACAGCCTTGCAACGCAGACGGAGCGCAAGGCGTTGTGCGATGACAGAATAGCTTTCATAGAAGAAGCACTCAGAGCGTGCAGCGGACATATCGTCTGTTTCAACTATCCAGAGACGGACGATTGCGTGTTTGGCAGCTATACCAACAAGCTGTCTTCGTCTTTCTTATATCAGGTGCGCAAGCTGAATTTTTGCCTTATGGAACTAGCACGCCAGCATGCCAGTTTGCACATCTGCGACACTGCCGCGCTCCAGTCGAAATTCGGACGTGATAAGATGTTCGATGCCAATATCTACATCAGCACAGAGATGTTGCTGAGCCTCGACATTCTGCCGTTTGTGGCATCGAGGGTGATGGACGTCTTGTGCAGTTTGTGCGGCAAGTTTAAGAAGTGCCTCGTATTAGACTTGGACAACACCCTGTGGGGAGGAATAGTAGGCGACGATGGTTGGGAGAATGTGCAGATAGGCCACGGATTAGGCATAGGCAAGGCGTTCACCGAGTTCCAAGAATGGATAAAGAAGCTGAAAGAGCGCGGAATCATACTTGCCGTATGCTCGAAGAACGATGAGAGGAACGCCAAAGAAGTGTTTGAGAAGAACCCCGAAATGGTGCTCAAAGTGGACGACATCGCGGTATTTATGGCAAACTGGGACAACAAGGCAGACAACATCCGCCGCATACAAAGCATCCTCAACATCGGCATGGATTCGTTGGTGTTCCTTGACGACAATCCGTTTGAGCGGAACATGGTGCGTGAGCATATCCCGGAGATAACTGTACCAGAACTTCCAGAGGATCCTGCCGACTACTTGGAGTATCTCTACGGGGAGAACCTGTTTGAGACGGCGTCGTTTTCTGCGCTTGACGCGGACAGGACGCGCCAATATCAGGCAGAAGCGCAAAGGGAGATGACTAAAACCAGCTTTACGAACGAAGAAGACTTTTTGAAGTCGCTCTCAATGGAAGCTACCGTTGAGGGTTTCACGGCCTTTAATATCCCGCGCGTTGCGCAGTTATCTCAAAGGAGCAACCAGTTCAATCTGCGCACGGTGCGCTATACGGAGTCGGAAGTCTCAGCCATGGCTACGGACAACGACTATGCCTGCTTCTCGTTTTCGCTAAGCGATAAGTTTGGCGAAAACGGACTGATATGCGTCGTTATCCTCAAGAAGATGAATGCGGAGACGCTCTTTGTCGATACGTGGTTTATGAGTTGCCGCGTGTTGAAGCGAGGCATGGAGCACTTCACGCTGAACACGATCGTGGACTATGCCAAAGCAAACGGATACAAACGCATCATCGGCGAGTATCTGCCTACGGCAAAGAATAAGATGGTGGAGCATCACTATGAATCATTAGGCTTCACCCGGATGGAAGGCGGCGATACCGCCCGTTACGAGCTGCCGGTAGATGGATACGAAGCCTTGACTTGTTACATTGCGACTAAACAAATATTTATACAATGAATAGTATTGTAACGAAATTTAATAAATAGGGGGGAAAAGCAACTTCCAAGTAACGAAAGAGGTCTATACGGCATTTCAACAATGCTCAGGCGACTATAACCCTTTGCACAATGATGAAGAGTTAGCCAAGCGGAAAGGTTTCCCAGAGAGAGTTATGTATGGCAACATACTCAATGCGTTTGCCTCTGCCTTGGTAGGCGAGCATCTGCCAGTTAAAGATATCATCATCCATTCGCAGGACATACAATACAAGCGCCCTGTATTCATGGGCGACAAGTTGGAGGCGGAGGTGAAAGTGGATGGCATATACGAAAGCGTGAACGCCGTCAGCTTCAAGTTCTCGTTCAAGAATGCCAAGGGATTGACGGTGGCTAAGGGGCACGTGCAGATAGGAATAATATAAGCGACACGAAGATGAACATATTAGTGACGGGAGGCTCGGGAGGATTGGGCAAGGCCGTGGTGGAGACATTGGCAAGAGATGCCAATAATAATGTGTACTTCACCTACGCTTCATCTGCCTACGTTGCGGAGCAGATAGTTGCCGCACACGCCAATGTGACAGCGGTGCGTGGCGACTTTACGGACAGCGGTCAGCTTGAAGACCTGTCCAGGCAGATGCTAGGCTGGGACTTGGACGTATTGGTAAACAATGCTTGGGCAGGGAAACCCGAGGGCATCCATTTCCATAAGCTGACGCAGGAGGCATTGTTGCGGTCGTTCACCAACAACGTGTTGCCAACGGTATCGGTTACACAAAAGGCCTTGGAGACATTCCGCGAGAAGAAGTCGGGCAGGATCATCACCGTGCTCACATCGTATGTGGTGGGCGTGCCCCCGTTGGGCTACAGTCTCTATGCTTCAGCCAAGGCGTATCTGGCACAAATGGCGAAGTCGTGGGCAAAGGAGTATGGTAAGATGGGCATCACGAGCAACTGCGTATCTCCGGAGTTTATGCGCACAGGGTTTACCGTTGGCACAGATACGAGGGTGATAGAGCAGATGGAAGCCTCGCATCCGCTGAAACGCTTGCTCCGTCCGCAGGACGTGGCAGATGTCATAGCTTCTTTGGCATACGCCTCTCCTCATCTGAACGGAGTGAACATTCCGATAAATGCAGGAATGCAAATGATATAATCGATAAAATAGAAATAAAGATATGGAAAAACAAGAAATTATGGAACGCGTACAAGAGATATTCCGTGACGTGTTCGACAATGAAGACATTGTGATTAGCGATGAAACGAACTCCGACTGCATAGAAGATTGGGATTCGTTGACCAACATCCAGTTGGTGGTGGCAATAGAGCGTTCGTTCGGTATACGCTTCACCTCTGCCGAGATACCCTCTTGGAAGAACGTAGGTGACATGGTGGATTGCATAAAGGGCAAACTCTGACATGGGAAAGATAGGTATGCTGTTGAGGCAAGGATGCTTGCGTCTGTGCCCGTTGATGCGCACTTTGTACTACAACTTTTTGCGCGGCAAGACTGCCCGCTCGGGTTGCGGTCTGCTGCTTTCTACTACATACAGCGTGTTCGACATTCATCCTACTGCAAAGCTGGATGTCAAGGGACTTGCAATCTATGGATTCAAGAAGTATCGCGGCTCGCGGTTGGAGACCAGCCTTTGGATGGATGCCGGTGCGGAGTTTGCCTTAGGAAGCAAACAGGGCGGAGTGTCTATCTACCACGGATGCGACATACAGATATTCAAGGGTGCACGTTTCTCTATGGGTGGCTCGTGCATCATGAACCGCTCTGCCCAAGTTGTCTGCCAGGAAGAGATTATCATCGGTGATGGTTGCCTGATTTCGCGCGATGTAGTCATCCGCGACAATGACGGAGGTCATACTGTGTTGGTGGACGGCTATAAGAAGTCTGCCCCTGTGCATATAGGCAATCACGTATGGATAGGCCAAGGCGCACTGATACTGAAAGGCAGCATGATAGGCAATGGCGCAATAATCGGTGCTGGGGCAGTGGTGTGCGGAAAGGTGAAGTCCGGTGCATTGGTTATGGCAGACCCGTCGCGGACGTTTGCCAAAGACATTAAGTGGGAGGCATAGATGATAGACATCAAGAGGAAAGAAGACTGCGTGGGCTGCGGTGCGTGCCATGATGCTTGTCCCAGGGATGCCATTTATTGGGAGACGGACATCGAAGGCTTTTGGTATCCGCGAGTCAATCAAGACAGGTGCATAGAGTGTGGGCTTTGCGAGAAAGTCTGTCCGATTATCCAGTCGGGCAAGCTGAATTGCACCAATGCAGAAACGCCTGTGCCCGATGTGCTGGCAGCTTATAACGCAGATCCCGAAGTGCGCTTCAAAAGCACGTCGGGAGGGATATTCTCTGTCCTTGCCGAGAAGATGCTTGCCGACGGCGGATACATCTGCGGCGCGGTGTGGACGGAAGACTTCGGAGCAAAGCACATCATTTCCAACCGTCGGGAGAACTTGCTAAGAATACGTGGGTCGAAATACTTCCAAAGCGACATGACTGGCGTATACAGAGAGATACGCTCCGTGCTGGCGAAGGGAGAGAATGTGCTGGTATGTGGCTGTCCGTGCCAGATGGCTGGTCTGCGGGCTTTCTTGCGCAAGGACTATGACAACCTGCTCCTTGTCGACTTTATCTGTTGCAGCATCAATTCGCCTAAGCTCTTCAAAGGATACATCAAGGACTTGGAGCGGCAATATGGTGCGGAGATGGTGGAGTATCATCCCAAGAATAAGGAATATGGCGGATGGCACAAGTTCGCTTTCAAGGCCACATTCAAGAACGGGCGCGTCTATGCCAAGAACGGCACGAGCGACGAGTTCACGAAATGCTTCATCGGTACGCACATAGCCGCACGACCGTCGTGCCAGAAGTGCCACTATAAGAAGTTGCCCCGCGTGGCCGACATAACGATTGCCGACTTCTGGGGAATTGAGAAGACAGACCCTGCTTTCGACAGTCCCAACGGCATATCGCTGGTGTTGCTCAACAACGACAAGGGCAAACGCTTCTATGCCTCGCTGGGCGACAAGGTAGTGTCGAAGGCGGAGACCTTGGAGAGTGCCATCCGTGGTAATGTAAACCTTGTGCGCTCATCGCTATACTCGGTTATCGACCGTGAGGCTTTTTACGAAGCATTGGATAAGCAAGGCTTTCGATACGCAATGGACACGTATGGCCATCCTAAAGTGCCTTTCGTGCAACGGCTGAGAAGATTCGTCAAACGCATGATTTTACGCAGATAGACCTTGGAACAGAACATTTCAGCAAAGAGGCGCATTGCCCAAAACACGGCATTCCTCTACCTGAGGATGCTGGTGGTGATGGGCGTGACGTTCTTCACCAGTCGCGTGGTGTTGGCTTCGCTTGGCGAGACCGACTATGGCATCTACGGAGCCGTGGGCGGAGTGGTCACGATGTTCACCTTCATCAGCGGTTCGTTGTCGGCTTCTACCAGTCGTTTCCTTACTTACGAATTGGGGCGGAATGACAGCGAGACATTGTCGCACACATTTTCGGCGGCACTGAATCTGCATCTCATTGCTGCGCTATTCATATTGCTCATTGGCGAGACGTTGGGGGCATGGTTCCTGTATGAGAAGATGACCATCCCCGAAGCCCGCATGGATGCCGCCTATTGGATATTGCAGTTCTCCATCATCACCACGACGTGCGACTTCATCCTCGTGCCGTTCAGGGCATCGGTCATCAGCCATGAGAATATGTCGCTATTTGCCTACATCGGTTTGTATGAGGCATTCTCGGTACTGATCATTGCTTACCTGATTCAGATAGGCGATGCCGACAGACTGGTGTTTTACGGAGCGTTGCTGATGGGCAACAAAATTCTGATTCTGTTGTTCCACATCTTGTACACCCGTCGCAGATATGTCGAATGCCGCGTGCGGATGGTCAGGGAGAAGGCTTTGTATACCAAGCTGCTGAGCTACTCTGGATGGAATATGTTCGGTCACGTGGCATCGCTGTCGCAAGGGCAGGGGATAAACATCGTGCTGAATATGTTTTGCGGTCCGGCGGTCAATGCCGCCCGCGGACTGGCTGTGACGATACAGTCGGGATTGCTGAGCTTCATCGGCAACTTCCTTACTGCCGTGCGCCCAAGGGTGGTGAAGCTGTATGCCGAGGGCAACAATGCTTCGATGTACAGGCTCACGTTCATGGCGTGCAAGATATCCTACTTCTTGATGTTCGCCCTCATCATGCCGCTGGCGTTCGAGATGGACTTCGTGCTCCGCGTATGGCTGGGCGACAACGTGCCGCAATACACCGGCATCTTTGCCCGCATCATCCTCGGAGTGGTGCTGGTCGAGTCGTTCCATTCGGCATACCTCATGGCTTTCCATGCCATCGGCAAGATGAAGATGGGCAACATGGTGTGCGGCTCGTTGATGATCCTTACGCTCCCTGCCGGATACATCGCCTTGAAGATGGGGCTTCCGCCTTATTCGGTGTTCGTCATCATCCTTGCCAACAACGTCGTTTGCCACGTGTTCAGCTGGGTGTTGACGCACCGCTATGTGCCGTTCAGCTATTGGCGGCTTGCCACGGCGGTCTATCTGCCTTGCATATTGGTGACCCTCTGCGCCCTGCCTGTGCCGGCATTCGTCCATGCCAATATGCAGCAAGGCTGGCCTCGCTTCCTGGCTTTGTCGCTATGCAGCGAGCTGGTCTACGCCCTCTTCATCTATACGTTTGGATTCAGCAAGGCAGAGAAAGAAGAACTCATCTACCCCGTTTGGCGAAAGATAAGGAATAGAATAAAAAGAATCAGATAATGAAAATAGGAATTACAACCCGACCGTTGCAGGCAAACTATGGCGGAATTCTGCAAAACTATGCCTTGCAACAGGCTTTGAAGAGACTGGGGCACGAAGCGATAACCATAGACCTTGTCCCTTCGTATTCATTGTACAGATATTTGCGTTCGCTATGCAAGACGCTACTGCTTTGGCCTATCCCGTGGAAACGCCGGAAGTTTGTTTCTTATCGTACGGCATCAAGCAGAAGCAATGCCATCGAAAAGTTCTGTAAAAACCACATTGCGTTGACTAAGCCATTGAATCGATACCAATCACTACTGGTCGAGCAATATGATTTGGAGGCCGTCATTACAGGGAGCGATCAAGTTTGGCGTTCAAAATACAACCGTTATGCTGGACATCTTGAGGATATGTTTTTGCGATTCGTCTCCAAACCTAATGTAAAGAAACTTGCGTATGCCGCATCGTTCGGCATCGATGAATGGGACTATTCACCCGAATTGACGAAAGAATGCAGCCGCTTGGCCAAGGAATTTGTGGCTATATCGGTGCGCGAAGGTTCAGGAATTGTCCTCTGCAATAAACATTTGGACGTGGAAGCCGTACAAGTCATCGACCCAACATTATTGCTTGATAAGGCTGATTACGAACAATTGTGTGCTGACATCCCTGTGGAGTCAATGCCTTTCACAGCCGTATATGTGCTTGACAAATCGCTTCCCAAGATGCAGCTGATTCAGAAATTAGCTTCAGAGATAGGATTGCCAACAAAGATTTTCAGTGCGCACCACGGTATGAGGCTATCCATAGAAGAATGGTTGGCAATGTTCCGCGATGCTCGGTATCTCATCACCGACTCGTTTCACGGTACTGCCTTTTCCATAATATTCAACAAGCCGTTTGTTGCCATTGGCAATGAAAACCGGGGAATGACACGCTTCAACTCTTTGCTGTCTTTGTTCGGATTGAAAGAACGCTTATACGTATCTGACAAAGAATGCGACACTTCAACAAACATTGACTGGGAGGCAGTCAACATTGAACGCAAAAATCTGCAAGATGATGCTTTTGACTTCTTGCGCTTGTTAGACAAATAATAACATGATTAAAGTTATAGCCAACGCCGATGATTTCGGCAAGTCCCATGAAGTGAACTTGGGGATATTGGATGGATTCAAGCGGGGAATGCTGCAACGCACCACGCTGATGGTGAATATGCCTTTTGCAGATGAAGCTGTGCAGCTTGCCAAAGAAAACGGTTTCTTCGACAAGGTGGGCTTGCATCTGAACTTGACAGAAGGAGCAAGCTTGACCGAAGGCATCCGACACATCTCTTGGCTTTACCATGAAGGGGAGATGACAAGCCGGATTATCCCATATCTGCGCAAGCATTGGATGCTGACACATGATGAACATGCTTCCATATGCGAAGAAATGAAAGCCCAGTTTGATAAGTATATGTCATACGGATTGGCGCTGAAGCACGTAGACTCGCACCAGCATGTACACAATGAGTATTCGATATGCAAAATGTTGTGCGGTGTGGCGCAAGAATACGGCTTCCGAAGTATGCGCATAGCCCGTAACCTGATGCCTATGGATGGTTGGAAGCAGAAAATAAAGCGAGTGTATAAGGCCAAGATAAACCGAAAGATTCGTACGCTCTTTTCGAGCACCGATTATTTCGGGTCATACGATGACTATCTCCATTATTTTAAGGATGAGGGCAGTGTGGAAATCATGTTGCATCCTTGCCTGAAAGGAGATTTGCTCTATGACATCGTGGAGGGCTGTTTGGTGTCGATGGATGATTATAAATTATGACCGATGTTAGAACTTGTTTATTGGGATTTTGAGTGCAATCCTCTCACGCATGAGCAGTATAAAGCTTTCTTGGCTTCGTATTACAAGGACGAAGCTCATGCACGTTACGAACGTACTATGTGGTATCACAAACGTGGCAACTACAAACTTTTGTTGGCATTGAAAGATGGCGTATGCTTGGGGCAAGCCTGTGCATACCGGGTAAACGTACGGATAGATGGGCATAGCGATGAGCTTTGGTGGAGTGTTGATACATTTGTGCTTCCTGCTGCAAGAGGCGAAGGCATAGGGAAGAAGCTGCAGAAGAAGCTGCATGACGATTTTCCAAACTTCTCTTCTGTGTGGTATTCAAAGGCAAATGGATTCATCAAACGCAAATCCGGTGCCCATGAGTTGCTGAAAGTGCCATTCAACTACTACCCGGTCAGTTCATTCTTCACCGTGCTGACCCGTGTATTTGTGAAACGCATTTTGTATAAACATTTGTCACAGCCTGCTGCTATATGGAAGGACAAGTATTATGTCTTGAATAATGTTTGCAGGGGTAAATCAAAGTTTGAGGTCATGAAAGTCGATTTGGCCGGGAAATTGGACGAACTTTCCGCATTAGCCGAGTATAGCTTAAAAGAGAAAGATTTCTATGTAGTGCGCGATGCTGATTATCTTGCTTGGAAATACTTGGAAAATCCAACCATTGGCAATTATCATGCCTTGTTCTTCTATACACAAGGCAAGGAGTTGGCGGGAGTAATCATCTTTTCATCACCCTACAAAAAGCTGGCATTCTCCATACCCTTGACGGTAGTGACCATCCTCGATTGTTTCGTCCTGCCACATTTTGGCTTGGACAAAGGGCAAATGTTGCGCGAGGCAATGCGCTATCATCACGAAAAGGGCATTGCTGTTGATGGCATCTTGGCATTAGGAGATTTCCCATACCGCCCCTTGTTGCGCTATCCATGGGGAGGCATTCCGCTATTAACCAACTTCGATAAAAAAATCTCGCTAAAATCTCCGTATCTGTCATATTCAGACCAGGATATGGAGCAGGCGGTATTGTAAATTCTTTATGACTTTCTTCTTAAACTTGCTGTATTCCATCTGGTGTACGGAGCGCTTGGATTATGTCTATTCGCATTCCAATACACCTAAGAAATTCCTCTCTTACTTCATCTTATTGACCCCGCTATGGCTGGTTTGGTTGCTGATTTGCGGTGGGCAATATGACGTGGGGACGGATTATTTCTCTTATTACAACATATTCAAGAGTGCGGACATTTCGTGGTATGCTGATACCAAAGCGGAATGGATGTTTACTCTGATAGTGGAGACGTTCAGAGGCTTGGGTATGCCTCCGCAAGGTCTGTTCTATGTGTTTTATTCCATCAATTTCTTTTTCTTATGCGCCATCCTGCATTCACTGAAGCATCGCACCGCTTTCCTTTATGTCTTGCTATACATTTGTTTGTCCACCGTGTTCAACAACCAGCTCAACGGACTGCGGCAATATTGCGCTGTATACATCATTTGCTATGCCGCCATATCGTTTTACGATAATCGGTCGTACATCCGCTACATCTTGTTCGTTTTACTGGCTGCGGGGTTTCACGCCTCTGCCTACATTATGATCCCCTTTGTCTTTATTTTAGGATGCAAAAAACGCATAGGGAAATGGATGTCCATTGGGCTTATTACCATAGCTGTAGCGTTTTCATTGTTAGGGATTAGCGATTTGATAATGGATGCGGTTTTTGATTATCTGCCTCCTTACTATTCGGCATATGTTGATGGAGAGTTGGACATTTCCCTTGAAGGCTTCAAGCGGATTACCAAATTCTTATTCGTTCCCTTCTATCTTCTTGCGGCTTTGTTTTGCTCCAAAAATGAGTTGAGTGCGAAAGACAGCTTCCTCTTCTCGATAGGCATCATCGCTTATTCCTGTCGGTTATTCTTTCTTGACAATTTCATGTTGAACAGAATAGGGTATTACTTCCTGTTGCTATCCATACTCCCGCTTTATGTCTACATGAAGCATTTGTATATGTGTTATAAAGGCCGGATGTGGTGCTATTTCATGGCTGCAGTCTTCCTACTGTTCTATTTCCTTAAGACAGTTCTCTTTGCAGAAGGGGAATATGATTATCAATCAATTTATTTCTGACAATAACAACGATGAAAGTTAGCGTAATTATCCCGTCATACCGACCGGGGAACTATGTATACGAGTGCTTAGATTCTCTAATGAATCAATCCCTAGATGCTTTGCGGTTCGAGGTGATCGTTGTGTTGAACGGTACGCGCGACCCTTATTGGGAGCAGTTGTCGCGATATGCGAAGCGGCACGGTAATATCCGCCTGCTGCACGAAGCGGTTGCAGGGGTATCGAATGCTCGCAACGTCGGCATGAAGCATGCTTGGGGCGACTTCTTTGCTTTTGTAGATGATGACGATGTGGTCTCTTCCAACTACTTGGAGGAGCTGCTAAAGATTTCCACCCCTACGATATTGGGAGTCAGCAATGTCCATTCTTTTGTCGATTCCGTCGACAATTGGGACAACGATTTCTTTGCGTGCAAAGTGATCCAAGAACAGAGGAATCTAAAGTCTCTGTTCAAGAACCGTTCGATATTGAGCTTTCCCGTAGCCAAGTTGATACACAGAGATATGGTGTGTGGCAGGCAGTTCGATGTGCGGTTTGCCAATGGGGAAGACTCCTTATTTATCACTAAGATTTCAGACAAAATCATCGGCTTCGCATTTACCGACCTATCGGCTTGCTATTTCGTGCGCAAACGCGAAGGCTCTGCGACACGGCACAATTTCAAGATCCGAAGCTTAGCAAAGGACTCATATTCGTTGATCAAGTCCTATGTATCCATATATCTGGCCTCTCCCTCCAAATACAATTTCCTTTTGTTCCTATCAAGAATCCTAGGGGTGATAAAAGGGAATGTTATGATGTATTTGCGAAACAGGTAATCTAGCCATAAACTCACCTATTTATGAAAATCTCAATCATCACCGCTACTTACAACAGCAGTGCCACTCTTCGTGCCACTATCCGTTCCATACTCTCGCAGACTTATCAGGACATAGAGCACATCGTAGTGGACGGTGCTTCTACAGATGATACATTAACTATCATACAGGAATACGAACCGCAGTTCGATGGTCGTATGCGCTGGGTGAGCGAGAAAGACAACGGGCTGTATGATGCGATGAACAAGGGCATTCGCACGGCTACGGGCGATATGGTGGGCATCCTGAACTCTGACGATTTCTTTACTTCACCCGATGTGCTGCGACAAGTCGCAGAAGTTTTTCAGAAAGAACCGAACCTGAATGCCGTGTATGGTGATATACATTTCGTTAACCCAGACAACCTAAGCCGTTGCGTTCGCTACTATTCCTTGTCCGCATTCCGCCCGTGGCGGATGCGGCTGGGCTTCACTTTACGATGTGACCGCCCTTGTGCTGATTGGACTGCGAGGTGTGCTGGACGAGGCGAAGTCCGATGCGGTACTGGTGCATGGTGACACTACCACATCCACGGCGGCAACGTTGGCGGCGTTCTACAAGCAAATCCCCGTAGGGCATGTGGAGGCCGGGCTGCGCACGCACAACATATACAGCCCTTGGCCGGAGGAGATGAACCGTCTGCTTACCGGGCATATCGCCACGTGGCACTTCGCCCCCACGCCGCTCAGCCGGGAGAACCTGCTGCAAGAGCACGTGCCGGACAGCCGGATTATCATCACGGGCAACACCGTGATAGACGCACTCTATTGGGTGGTGGAGAAAATAAAGAAAGACGACAGCCTAAATAAAGAACTGGAAACCGAACTGCGGCGTACGGGCTACGATACCTTCTGCCTGTCGGACGGGCGGCGGCTCGTGCTGATTACCGGACATCGCCGGGAGAATTTCGGCGAGGGATTCATCCATATGTGCAGGGATATAAAAGACCTGACACGGAAATACCCCTGCGTGGACTTCGTGTACTCGATGCACCTGAATCCAAACGTACGCAAGCCTATACATGAGGTGTTCGGCGAGAAACTGGAGGGTTTCGGCAACATGTTCTTCATCGAACCACTGGAGTGCCTGAGTTTCGTCTGCCTAATGGAGAAAGCGGCCATCGTGCTGACAGACAGCGGTGGCATTTAGGAGGAAGCCCCCGGACTAGGCAAGCCCGTGCTGGTGATGAGAGATACCACGGAAAGACCGGAGGCATTGGAGGCCGGTATGGTGAAGTTGGTGGGGACAGACTACGACAAAATAGTGACAAGTGTCGCTGCTATTGAACGAGCTTGTGGCCTACGAACGGATGAGCAAGGCTGTCAACCCGTATGGGGACGGACAGACTTGTAGGCGCATCGCAAATTGGCTGGCGCAGCTATGAACAACAGAACAAAACAGAATGTATACGAATAACCTAAATATCAATAAACTATAGAAATGATGCAAAAAGTCCTTTTTATCTCCTCACGTCCCCTGTTCCCCGTTGTGGGTGGCGACCAAATCCGTACTGTCCAGCAATTGGAGTTCCTATTGCAGCGGTATAGGGTAGATGTTCTTTATATGACGGAGAGCAAGGAGCAGGATGTAACCAAGGAGCACTTGCTCTCCGTGGACAATGTGTTCTGCTTCCATGTCCCTAAGTGGCGGTGCTATTGGCAGACCTTGCATTTCTTGTTCAATGCAAAACCCCTGCAAGTGAATTACTATTACAACAAGCGGGTGCAGCGGTTTATTGCGGAGCATTTGAGCGAATATGATATAATGTTCTGCAACAACATCCGCACAGCGGAATACGTTTGGCTGGCGAAAGACGTGAGGAAGTATATCGACTTCGTGGATGCCATTTCCATGAATTACGCCAAAGCCCAACACAAGGCAAAGGGATTGAAAAAGTTGATATACAAGATTGACGGCAGGCGTTGTGCGAGGTATGAGCAACAGGTCATTAGGAACTTTGACAACTGTGCGATTATTTCGGAAGTGGACAAACAATATTTGTTGGATTATGGCACGGACAATCCATGTGGTAGGGAATAAGGTGCGGATACCTGACGAATCGCAGGTTTCTAGGCACGAATGCTGTGACAAGTTGGTTTTTGTGGGCAAGATGAGCTACGAACCTAACGTGGTGGCGACCACTCATTTTGCCACCCGTGTGTTTCCTAAGCTCCTTTCCCGTTTTCCCGAATTGCACTTCGTGATAGCCGGAGCCAATCCCGAAGTGAGGGTGAGGCAACTGGCGGAACTGCCTAACGTGGAAGTGACAGGATTTGTGGATTCCGTGGTGCCATACTTTCAATATGCAACCATTGTGGTAGCCCCCATGTTGACCGGTGCAGGGATACAGAACAAAATCATACAGGCCATGTCATACGGTTGTTGTGTGGTGACAACGCCCATCGGGGCAGAAGGGCTGGATATACGTCATGAAGAGATAGCTGTTGTGGAAGGAGATAATGATATGGCAGCAACAATCGCTTCCTTGCTTCTCGACCCCGAAAGGCGCAAAGCGATGGGAAAATTTGCGAGGGAATATGTTATCAGTCATTTATCGGAATCGGTCATAAGCGAACAATTTTGGGAGTTTATGGATGGTGTATCCCCGTCCTGCCAATCTATTTGATGAAGTCGCATCTTTTTTAAATGAAAATGACAACCGTATGAAAGTACCCCGAAATCCAAAATTATCACGATATTTTCGGAATACAATCCGAATTTGCCATAACATATATTGAACGAGCTTATCTCAAAGGTCCCTGTGTTATTTGAGATCTATAATAGATTGAAGGCGATTGTTATTTTATGATGTTTTTTTTCTTCCTTCATCCCTTGTCCTTTAAATAAAAAACTCTATCTTTGCACTCGATTTTCCGCAGAGGGTAAATAAGTGGAGCCGGAGACGGAGCCCACCCCCGGGACCTAACCTGTTTAAAAGATTTTAAGACAGATGTACGTAATCGTAGAAATTAACGGACAACAGTTCAAGGCTGAGCAAGGCAAGAAATTGTTCGTTCATCACATTCAGAACGCAGAAAGCGGTGCTGTTGTGGAGTTTGACAAGGTGTTGTTAGTAGATAACAACGGTGAGGTAACAGTGGGTGTTCCTACTGTAGAGGGCGCAAAGGTAGTATGTGAGGTATTATCTCCGCTGGTAAAAGGTGACAAGGTGCTGGTATTCCACAAGAAGAGAAGAAAAGGTTACCGTAAATTGAACGGTCACCGTCAGCAGTTCACTGAGGTGAGTATTAAAGAAGTTATTGCTTAACGTTTAAAGGAGAAGAAAAGAAATGGCACATAAGAAAGGTGTGGGTAGTTCTAAGAACGGCCGTGAATCACAAAGTAAAAGATTAGGTGTTAAGCTTTTTGGTGGTGAGGTTGCTAAAGCTGGTAACATCATCGTTCGTCAAAGAGGTACGGTTCATCATCCGGGCGAGAACGTAGGTATCGGTAAGGATCATACGTTGTATGCGTTGGTAGATGGCGTTGTTACTTTCCGTAGAGGAAAAGAAAACAGATCATTTGTTTCTGTAAAAGAAGTTGTTGCTGAGGCTTAAGTTTCTGCGACCAAAGAATAAGGAAAAGGATATCCCGAAAAGGATATCCTTTTTTTATTGCCGATGATAATAAACGTTATGAAGTAAATTTTGGAACATATATAAATAAACTTGTAACTTTGTGGTCTCAAACATAAATACAAACATAAAAAACAATGGGTGGTTTTTTCGGAACTATTTCTAATGGAGACTGTATTACGGATTTATTCTATGGTACGGACTACAATTCTCATCTAGGAACCCGCAGAGGCGGTATGGCTACGTACGATAAGGAAGAAGGATTTACGCGTTCGATCCACAATCTGGAGAATTCTTATTTCCGCACCAAGTTTGAACCGGGGCTTCCTAAATTCAAAGGAAATGCCGGGGTCGGTATTATCAGCGATACGGATGCGCAGCCAATCGTTATCAACTCTCACTTAGGAAAATTCGCGATCGTGACGGTGGCGAAGATCAATAACTTGGACGAATTGGAGGATGAGTTATTGAAGGCGAATATGCATTTTTCGGAATTGAGTTCAGGAAAAACGAATCAGACGGAGTTAGTCGCTTTGCTGATTACACAAGGCAAGGACTTCGTGGAGGGCATTGAGAATGTTTACAATAAGATAAAGGGCTCTTGCTCCATGTTGCTCCTGACGGAGGATGGTATTATCGCTGCCCGTGACAAATGGGGGCGTACGCCGATCGTAATCGGAAGGAAAGACGGGGCTTATGCGGCGACCAGCGAGTCCAGCAGTCTTCCGAACTTGGATTATGAGATCGAGAAATTTATAGGCCCGGGCGAGATCGTCCGTTTGCGTGCCGATGGTATGGAGCAGATGCGTAAACCGAATGAAGGGATGCAGATCTGCTCTTTCCTTTGGGTATATTATGGATTTCCTGTTTCTTGCTATGAGGGAAAGAACGTGGAGGATGTCCGGTTTATGAGTGGCTATAAGATGGGGCAGAAGGATGACTCGGAGGTGGATTGCGCTTGTGGTATACCGGACTCCGGTGTGGGTATGGCTTTGGGGTATGCGGAAGGTAAGGGGGTGCCTTATCATCGGGCTATCGCTAAGTATACACCGACGTGGCCTCGTAGTTTTACCCCGGCTAACCAAGAGATGCGTTCCTTGGTGGCTAAGATGAAATTGATACCGAACCGTGCGATGCTGGAAGGCAGACGCATCCTTTTCTGCGACGACTCGATCGTGCGTGGTACACAGCTTCGTGATAACGTGAAGATCTTATATGATTATGGGGCGAAAGAGGTACATATGCGTATCGCTTGCCCTCCATTGATTTATAGTTGCCCGTTTATCGGTTTTACTTCTTCCAAGAGTCCTTTGGAGTTGATAACTCGTCAGATTATCAAGGAATTGGAAGGGGATGAGAATAAGAATCTGGATAAATATGCTACGACAGACTCTCCGGAATATAAGAAGATGGTCGGAATTATCGCCGAGCGTTTCGGGTTGAGTTCCTTGAAGTTTAATACGCTGGAAACCTTGGTGGAGGCGATCGACCTTCCTAAGTGTAAGGTTTGTACGCATTGCTTTGATGGTTCAAGCTGTTTTTAGAAAAATTTTACCTACTTTTATGCCTGCAATGTTTTAATGGCTAAAAAGAGTGAGTTATGACAGTTTTAGATAGATTTTTAAAGTACGTTACGTTCGATACCCAGTCGAACGAGGAGACGGGTACGACTCCTAGTACGCCGGGACAACGTGTCTTTGCCGAGGCTTTGGTGAAGGAATTGGAAGCGATTGGTATGGAGGAGATCTCCTTGGATGAGAATAGTTATGTAATGGCTACTCTGCCGGCTAATACGGACGAGAAAATCCCGACTATCGGTTTTATCGCTCATTTGGATACGAGTCCGGATATGTCGGGTAAGAATGTTCAACCTCGTATCGTGACTTATCTGGGTGGTGATATTGTCTTGGATGCGGAAGAAAATGTTGTACTATCTCAATCGATGTTCCCTGAGCTTTCAGATTATAAGGGACAGGATATTATCGTAACGAATGGTAAGACTTTATTAGGTGCCGATGATAAGGGAGGTGTAGCCGCTATCGTCGCCTCTATGCAATATTTGAAGGATCATCCGGAGATCAAGCACGGTAAGATCCGTATCGCTTTTACCCCGGATGAGGAAATCGGACAAGGTGCCGATCATTTCGACGTGGAGAAGTTCGGTTGTGATTGGGGATATACGATTGACGGTGGACAAATCGGTGAGTTGGAATATGAGAATTTCAATGCCGCCGGCGCTAAAATTATCTTCAAGGGCTTGAACGTACATCCGGGATACGCCAAGGATAAGATGCAAAACGCTTCCTTGCGTGCGATCGAGTTTGCTTCTTGGTTGCCGGCCGAGCAACGTCCGGAGCATACGACTGGTTATGAGGGATTCTTCCATTTGACCGGTATGACCGGTTCGGTCGAGGAAGCTACTCTATCTTACATCATCCGTGACCATGACCGGAAGTTGTTCGAGGAGAAGAAAGAATTGCTTCGTACGTTGGTTGATAAGATGAATGAAGCGCATCCGGGATGTGCGCATTTAGAGCTTCGGGATCAATATTACAATATGCGCGAGGTTGTGGAGCCCCAGAAACATATCGTTGATTTGGCGTTTGAGGCGATGACCTCCGTTGGGGTAGAACCGATCGTGAAACCGATCCGGGGAGGTACGGATGGTGCCCGCCTGTCGTTTATGGGATTGCCTTGCCCGAATATTTTCGCGGGAGGCCTGAATTTCCACGGACGTTATGAGTTCTTGCCCGTTCGTTCGTTGGAGAAGAGTATGGAAACAGTTATAAAAATCATAGAGCTATCGGCTCGTAAATCTTAAATGCAATAATTACATGAAAACAACTCCGTTTACCGACGTGCATATCGCCTTGGGCGCAAAGATGCACGAATTCGCAGGTTTCAATATGCCTATCGAATATTCCGGAATTATCGACGAACACATGACTGTAGTGAATGGTGTAGGTGTGTTTGATGTTTCCCACATGGGCGAGTTTTGGGTAAAAGGCCCGAACGCCTTGGCTTTCATTCAAAGCGTAACTTCTAATGACGCTTCTGTCTTGTCGCTTGGCAAGGCTCAATATACTTGCTTCCCGAACGACAAGGGAGGTATCGTGGATGACCTTTTGGTATATCATTACGAGCCGGAGAAATATTTGCTGGTCGTAAACGCCGGTAATATCGACAAGGATTGGGATTGGTGCGTAAGCCATAATACGGTAGGTGCCGAATTGGAGAATTCTTCCGACCGTACGGCTCAATTGGCTATCCAAGGACCGAAAGCACAGGAGGTTCTTCAACGTCTTACTCCGGTTGATTTATCTTCTATTCCTTACTATTCATTTGTGACGGGTGAGTTCGCCGGTTGCAAGAACGTGATTATCTCCAACACGGGGTATACCGGTGCGGGTGGCTTCGAGTTGTATTTCTATCCGAGTGATGGGATGACGATTTGGAACGCTATCTTCGAGGCTGGAAAGCCGGAAGGGATCAAGCCGATCGGTTTGGGAGCACGTGATACACTTCGTCTTGAGATGGGCTTCTGTCTGTATGGAAATGATTTGGATGATACGACTTCTCCGATCGAGGCTGGTTTAGGCTGGATCACGAAGTTCGCCGAGGGTAAGAACTTTACGAATCGTGCGGAATTGGAGCGTCAGAAGAAAGAGGGCGTAACCCGTAAGTTGTGTGCTTTCGAGTTGCAGGAAAAGGGAATTCCCCGTCATGGCTATGAGATCGCCGATGCGGAAGGGAATGTAATTGGCGTGGTTACTTCCGGTACGATGTCTCCGGTATTGAAGAAGGGGATCGGTATGGGATACGTGAAACCTGAGTTCGCGAAAGCGGGTACGGATATCTTTATCAAGGTGCGTAATAAGAACTTGAAGGCTCAAGTGGTAAAGGCTCCTTTCCGTAAATAAGAGATAAGGCTATCTATAAATAGTTCGAAGGCGATGTTCCTCACGGAGCACCGCCTTCCTTATTATAGAAAAGTTGGACATGATTAATATGTTGTTCCCTGGAAAATGTTCGATTGTGAGTACGGAAGTAGGGTACCGGTCATTCTCAAGTTTCTACCGGAGAAGTTCGGGTCTACGGTAACGGTTGCGTTGTTTGTTCCGTTGGTAAGCATCAAGCTAACGGTAGCGGAGATAAACACACCCTGTACGTTCATGTTCAGATAAACATTGCCCTTGTCATCCTGCTTGGTCTGGATATTGGAGGCGCTACCTTGTACGGTGATACCACCTAATCCGTTAGGACCGGGATACGGAGAGTTGGACGCGATCTGGACCATAGCCTGTCCGTCATTCAAAGATACGAAGTTCGTATTTGAATTTACGTAGAATACCTGTCCGTTCATCGGTTGTATGTTGTTAGCCTCCAATACGAATGATTGGTTGTTGATAGCTTGTACAGCGGCGTTAAACTCTTCTTGGCCTTCTACGGCATCTTGTGCCAGACGCTCTTGTTTCTTGATTTCTCTCTCTACTTTTTTGGCTTCCTTTGTTATCGATTTTTGAGCCATTACTTGTGTCATTCCGCACATAGCGACAGCGAGAACGACGATAAAAGATACAATTCTTTTCATACTTGATTTAGTTTTAAAACGGTTTTAAATTGTATAGATTAAACAGCATCGTCGCGAAAAAGTTCCTGTGACTTATCCTTTTTATAGATACAATAACATTTCCACGGAGTATTTATGTTAAACAGAAATCGTACATTTGTAAATAAAGAACATAATACGATAGAATATGGATAAAGTACGTTTTGGTGTAGTCGGAACCAATTTCATAAGTGATTGGGTAATTGCCGGAGCCCGGCAGGATGAGCGTTTTGAACTGGTAGCTGTATATTCGAGAACTCAGGAGACGGCGGATGCTTTCGCCTCGAAACATAATATACCGTATACGTTTACCTCCTTGGAGGAGATGGCGAAAAGCCCGTTGATCGACGCTGTGTATATTGCCTCCCCGAACTTCCTTCATGCCTCCCAGAGTATTCTTTGCATGAGCTATGGCAAGCATGTTCTTTGCGAGAAACCCTTCGCTTCCAATGCGAAAGAAGTACGTGCGATGATCGAGGCTTCCCGTACATATAATGTCACGTTGATGGAGGCGATGAAGCCTACGCTTACGCCAAATTTCCTTGCTGTACGAGAGAATCTTGGGCGTGTAGGTACGGTTCGTCGTTATTTCGCCTGCTATTGCCAGTATTCCTCCCGTTATGATAAGTTCAAGGAAGGAATCGTGTTGAACGCTTTCAAGCCGGAGTTGTCTAATGGGGCCATGATGGATATCGGTATTTATACGGTCTATCCGATGGTTGTCTTGTTTGGTCGCCCAAAGAAGATAGATGCCTCGGGCATAGTCCTGTCCTCAGGAGCGGACGGGCAAGGGGCCGTGAATTTCTTGTATGAGGGGATGAACGCCACGGTGCTTTATTCTAAGATCGTCAACTCCGCCTTGCCTACCGAGATACAAGGGGAGGAGGGGAACTTGACCTTGGACCGGATCAATATCATCCGTAAAGTGACGTATTCTCCCCGTTTAGCTCCGGCGATGGGAAAAGGCCCGGAACCGGTTCCGGAAGACCTAAGCGTGGTCGCCGATAAGGATGAGTACTATTATGAGGTAGCGGAATTTATCAACCTCGTCTTGTCTGGCAAGCGGGAGTCAGAAATCAATAGCCTTGATAATTCTTTGATTACATTGGAGATTATCGATGAAGTACGCCGGCAGTTGGGAATTGTCTATCCGGCGGATTGATAACTGTTCGTGATTTTCCTCTTTTTCCATCGGGGTGAAAAACTTTTTCCACCGTGATGAAAAAGCTTTTTCACTACGATGGAAATCCTTTTTCATCACGGAGAAAAAAGGGTTACTTGTATTTTTATTACCTTTGTGTCCTTAATTGTTTAGGATGTACATATATAATTCAATACCCCATATAACGAACACGCTAAATCTGGGAAAGGACCTATTGGAGGTCTTATTTGAGAAAAGAAAATCATTACCGTTTCGCTATGATTATGCGTTGGATATTATCGATGAGAATAAATTGAATATCTTGATCGAGCGTGAGGTGATCCGCAGGAACGGCCCTTATATCGAGATGGATGAGCATTATCTCTCTTTCTATGAGCTGCTTCTGGAGGCGAATGAGGAGATTTCTACCTCGGTGATCGATGAGAATATCCAGTTGGTGTATCAATTGATCGATTATTATGGCAAGGAGGATAACGATTTGCGTAAGCTGGGTTATCTGCGATCGGTCAAGGCGCATTTGCGGAAGATCGGGAAGATCTTGGTACGTAACGTGGTGTCCTTGCAACGGGTGATCGATAATACGTTCAAGAACGAGCCGAGCTATAAGGTGAAGATCGCCAAACTGGAGAATCTGGACGCTAAACGAATCGAGATCAACCGCCTGATCGTGGAAGTGGAGAAGCTGCTGGATCGGGAACGGACTCCCTTTTTCGCCCAAGTCCCGGACGAGGAGCTGTTGACGATCGCCCGTGAGTTGAAGACGGAGTTATTGAGCGCCGGCCATAGCTTGATCCATTCCCAACAGGATATCATTGATTACTTGAACCAGATCCGTACGCAGGTGGGTTTTACCCGTAAGCTGCGTCGTATCAAATATCTGCGGGAGCAGTTTGAGTTACAGGAGAACACGAACGTGCGGGAGGTGGTAGACGCGGAGCGTTCCGTGGTATTGGAGGGCGTGCAGCCTACCTTATTCAAGATTTCCATTCCTTATTTGCAAACGGACGAGGCGCTGGATGTCATCTTGAAGGTGGCCGACGGCATGCGGCCGGACAAGGCTATCCACCGGCAGGAGCTGGGCGTGATCTCCGCCGAGCAGATGGAGAATCAAGAAGTGGGGGAGGCTGCTATCAATACCCGGAAGATGATGGATGTTTTTAGCCGGACCGGAGGGGATTTGTTCTCTTTCGTGATGGGCTACGAGTATAACCGGGAGATGGATTTCGAGGCGAAGGTTACGTTATTTTGCCGTTTACTCTCCCTCTATGAAAATGAGTTGGAGATAACAGACCGTTTTGGGCATACGGAGCATATAGAATATGCCATTATTCAAAGAACCTAGTTGTAGAGACGGGGCGTGCCCCCTGTGATGAGACGGGGCACGCCCCGTCTCTACAACTGGATAAAATAAAACAACAATAATAAGATGATAGATAATTTACCGGTACAGACCGCACAGATCTATGATTACCTGTCGAAAGGTAATTTTCTGTGCTCGAATACAAGTGTAAAGGAGTTGAGGACACTCTTCTCGGTCGTAGAAGATAATTTTGAGCGTTTACGTGATTATTTCTCGCATATCAATTTCGTGTTGGAGCAGGGGAATAATTACTTCTACTTCTCCCGCAAGGAGCCCCGGGCTACCTTGGAGCAAAAGCTCCAGCGTTTCTTCGCTTGGATCGATATCATGGACTTCTTCTGTACGTACGATACGGCCTTCGGGCCCGGTTTCACTTTCTCGCCGGCGGAGATATTGGTACGTTCCCGTATCGACATGGATCTAGAGATGAAGCTGGACGGGTTGAAAAAACATACCGGAGGCAAGGAGAAACGCAAGGATATCCTCGATACCATCTTGGACAGGATGACGAAAGAGGGCTTTATCGAGTGCGTAAGCGATATGAACGGGACGTGGAAAGTGCTCTCCTCGTGGGATTACCTCACGAAGATGATCCATAGTATTAACATAAAGAACGAAGATGAGATATCTCAATAAAATAGTATTTATAAACAGCGCCGCTATCCGTTACTCGGAAGTGCAGCTGGATGGAAATATACATTTAATCGGAACGCAGGGAGTGGGGAAGAGTACGATCCTCCGTGCGATCCTTTTCTTTTACAACGCCGATACGCAGCGGCTCGGAATCCCGGTCGAGAAGAAATCGTATCAGGATTATTATTTCCCTTATGCCGATTCCTCGATCATCTACGAGGTAGCGAGGGAGGATGGTTGGTTTACGGTACTTAGCTATAAGACGATGAACCGTATCTGCTACCGCTTTATCGCCTCTCCGTACCGGCCGGATCTTTTTATCGACGAGGAGGGAGCGCCTTATCCGTCGGATCGTATCCGCTCGGTGCTCGATAAGAACGGTATCAAGTATAGCGGGGCGATCTCCACGTATGAGGAATACCGGAATATCCTCTACGGAAACTCGGATAATAAACGGGATTACTCTTGTTATTCCTTGATGGAGAGCGGCTCCTACCAGAATATCATCCGTACGATCCAGAACGTCTTGCTGAATTCACGCTTGGAGGCGGATTATATCAAGCAGACGATCATCACCTCCTTGAACGAGGCGGATAGCGTGATCGACTTGAGCCGTTATCGGAGCCATCTATCCGGTTTTGAGGCGCAACTGAATGATATCGGTGTTTTTCGTGAGCCGGGCATGGCGCGGAAGGCCGCCGGGATCTCCACCTTGTCGGACGATATCCGTAAGCGGGATTTACGGATCAACGATCTGTGCCGCCAATTGCGCGGGGCTTATCTGCAAACGGAGCGTATCTTGCCGGAGTTGTCCCGGAAGATACACGAGCAGGAGGCGGTCAAATCGGATTTCTATAAGCAAAGGGATAAGCTAGACGCTGAATCGAAGAACCGGACAGCCACGATGGAAGGCGAGTTGGCCGTGCTGAAAAACGCCTTGTCGGAGGCGGAAGCGAAACGGGTTTTCTATGCCGGGAAAGATATCCAGACGGCGATGGATCGTTGTAACAAATTGGAGATCTTGCAGCAGGAACAGGAATCCTTAGTCGTGGAGAAAGATTTGCTTTCTTCCAAGAATAAAGAAGCCTCGGTCTTGCACGCCAATTTGATCGCTAATCTGAAGAACGAGTTGGCCGGCTTCGAGAACGAGAAACAGAAACAATTACTGGCAGCAGAGACCGAGATCAATGCTCGTCGGGAGGCTCGCCGGGAGTATTATCGACGGCTACGGGAGGAATCGCGCCATGCCGCCTCGGAGGAGAAAGAGCGTTTGTTGGTGGATCGGGAGAAACGTACGACGGAGGTCGCCGCCTTGAAGATGCGTATCAAGACTGCCCGGGGGCAGTCGGGAACCTCGGAGGAATTGGAGGCGGTCAAAGGGCGTCTCGGTAATTACGATGCGAACCGGAAGGACTTGGAGCTGAAGATCCGTGAACTGAAGTACGAGTTGAACTACCAGACGAAAGAGTTCGAGACCGCCGAGAAGCATCTGGATGAGGATTATCAAAAGCTAGCGGAATCCAACGAGATGAAGATCGAGGCCCTGAGCGCTAAGCTAGTGGAACTGACGGAGTTCTTGGATAACCAGAAAGATAGCTTCTTCAACTGGCTGTCCGAGCATAAACCCGGCTGGGAGCAGACGATCGGGCAAGTGTGTGACGAGCGCCTGCTTTACGGGAAAGAGTTTACGGCGGAGGTAGGCGAGGGAGATACCTTTTATGGAATCCGCTTCACCTCCGGGATTCACCGGAATGTCAAGACTAAGGAGGATTACTTGACGGAGAAGAAGGTGGCCGAGGAAAAACGTGCCGGAATCCAGCGGTTTATCGCTACGGCGCGGCAGGATTTGGAGGCGGCTAAGGAGAATCTTCGCAAGCAATATCAATCCTCGGTGAAGCCCATCAAGGAGGATATCTATCATGCGGAATATGAGTTGGAGCAACTGGCGGTCCGCAAGAAGGAAGACGAGTCTCGTCTGTCGGCCTTGCGGGATCAGGCGACCCGTCTGAGGCAGGAGGAGATCCGGCGCTTGGAGGAGGAGTTGAACGCTGCCGAAGCCGTCCTTTCCTCGATCCAGCAGGAGATCGCCACGCTTCAAGGTAAGATGGACCGGGAACTCGCTTCCTTGGATGAGCAAGAGAAAGATGAGTTGGCTGCTTTGGATAAGGAACTCTCCGTCGCAAGGGAAGCTATCTCGGAGGAGATCGCACGCAAGAAAGCGGAGTTGGAAGAGCGCAAATCCGGATATGACAGGGAGCAATTGGATAGCCTGACCGCCAGTGGTGGCGATCCGAAACGTTTGGAGGAGATCCATTCCCGCTTGGCGTATATCGGTGGGGAGATTAAATATATCAACGAGACCAAGGCATTGATTATCGAGTATCTGAAAGATAAACGAGAGATGCTGGATAAGGTATCCGACTGGACGACGGAGAGCCTGCGCTTGCAGCAGATCATCCACGGGGAACGGGAGGAATTGAAAAAACGTCTGGCGGACGTGAACCGGAGTATCTTCAAGGTAGATGCCGAGTTGAAGGAGCTGAAGGAGGCCAACCGGAAAGCGTTGGAGAACCGGGAGGAATATCACCGCTCTACCCTGTTGGACTGGTTTACCTCTAGGGAATCCATTTTCTCTTCCATGAACCGTACCGATACGGATGGCGATTGCCGTTCCTTGGTACGGGAGATCACGATCCGCATCAGCGAGCAATCCCAGAAACTTTCCGAGCTGCGCAAGGAGATAACCGCCTACACCGGCAATTTCTCCGAGGATAATGTGTTCGCCTTCAAGACGAGCTTCTCGGATGATAAAGAGTATATGGATTTCGCTTGCGACTTGAAGGAGTTTATCGACGAGGATAAGGTCTCGGAATACCAATCGCGTATCAATACCCGCAACTCCGATATCTTCCGGCAGATTACGGCGGACACGAAAAGCATGGTCTCTCAGGAAGGTAATATCCGTGGCGTGGTGGATCAGATCAACGCCGATTTCAAGGAGAAGAACTTCGTGGGGATTATCCAGTGTATCGAGATGCGTATTGATCCGAGCCAGAACAAGATCGTCAATCTGTTGAAGGAGATCAAGCGATTCAACGAGGAATATAGCTGGGATTTGGGGCAGAACCTCTTCGCTTCCTCAGCCGACGATACGGCTACCCGGGAGAAGGCGACGACGTTGCTACGTGAGTTGATCAAGTCGATGGACGCTTATTCCGGCAACTTGATCCGCTTGGCGGACTTCTTCGACCTTAAATTCCGGGTGATCGAGAACCGGAATGATACGGGCTTCGTAGAACGTCTTACGAACGTAGGCTCCGAGGGTACGGATATCTTGGTCAAATCCATGGTGAATATCATGTTGCTGAACGTGTTCAAGCGGAACGCCTCCACGGTATTCTCCGATTTCAGGCTCCATTGCATGATGGATGAGATCGGGAAGCTGCACCCGAACAACGTGGCGGGTATCTTGAAATTTGCCAACGACCGGGATATTCTCTTGATCAATGGTTCGCCGACCGAGCAGGATGCCCTGTCCTATAAGCACATCTATAAACTGGAGAAGGATACGGATAGCTTCACCCGGATTCGCAGGGTGATTACGCAGTTCGATTAGTTACGATCTATGTTAGGGCCTCGGTTGATACGGGTGAGAGACGAGGCTCTCTCATAGGTCATAGATTAGGCTCTCTTATAGGGGTAGGTGTCTCGTCTATGGCCCATAAGAGAGCCTCGTCTATGACTATACCATTGAAAAAATGTTAAAGCCCTGCGATCTCATCCAGCCAAAGCGTAGCCATCGCATCGCTCGGCATTCGCCAGTCTCCACGTGGGGAGAGGCTGATGGAACCTACTTTCGGGCCGTCCGGCAGGCAACTGCGCTTGAACTGTTGCTGGAAGAAGCGGCGGAAGAAGGTATGGAGCCATTTCTTGAGGGTGGCATCGTCGTAGGTTTCCCCGAATGCCCGCTTCGCCAAGAAATAAATCTTTGCGGGGGAGGCTCCGAAGCGTAAGAAGTGATAGAGGAAGAAATCGTGCAGCTCGTACGGGCCTACCAAATCCTCTGTCTTCTGCTTGATATTCCCATGCTCGTCGGCGGGAATCAATTCCGGGCTGATCGGAGTGTCTACTATATCTAATAACGTGGCGCGGGAAGCCTCGTCTACCTTGTTATTGGCCACCCATTCCACCAGATATTTAACCAATGTCTTGGGAATGCTACCGTTGACGCCGTACATAGACATATGGTCGCCATTGTAAGTAGCCCAGCCCAAGGCAAGCTCCGAGAGGTCTCCCGTACCGATCACGAGGCCGTTCGCTTGGTTCGCCACGTCCATAAGAAGTTGGGTACGCTCACGGGCTTGGCTGTTCTCGTACGTCACGTCATGTACATGGATGTCGTGATTGATATCCTTGAAGTGTTGGATGCAAGCGTCCTTGATGGAGATCTCCCGGAGGGTCACGCCAAGGGAGCGTATCAAGTCGCAGGCATTGGTATAGGTACGATCCGTCGTTCCGAAGCCGGGCATGGTGATGCCGATGATCTTATCCCGTGGGATCTTCAAGGCATCGAAGGTCATGACGGTGACCAGTAGGGCCAAGGTGGAATCCAGTCCCCCAGAGATGCCTACGACGGCGGTTTGGGCGTGGGCATGGAGGACACGCTTGGCGAGTCCCGCTACCTGTATATGGAATATTTCCTCGCAACGTTCTTTCAAGGCATCGCCGGAAGGGGTAAAGGGATGCGGGTCGATTGCCCGGGTCAAATCCAGTGTCCGGTTGGGAAGGCTGAATGAGACTACGGTGCCGTTATCCATGTTATGGTTCAGATAGCCTTGCATGAAACTGGTGTTGATCCGTCGGTCGTTCTGTAAGTTCTGGATATCGATCTCGCTGATAACGAGTTGCTCCTCCATGGAGAAACGCTCGGATTCCCTTAACAACGTGCCGTTCTCCGCTATGATACCGTTTCCCGCGAATACGAGGTCGGTACTGGATTCCCCGAAACCGGCGGAAGCGTAGACGTATCCGGCGATACAACGTGCGGATTGCTGGCAGATCAAGGATCGTAAGTAAGCATGCTTACCGATCAACTCGTTGCTGGCGGATAGATTGAATATCAAGTTCGCCCCCTGCATGGCTAGCTCGGAGCTGGGAGGGATGGGAACCCAAAGATCCTCGCAGATCTCGATACCCACACGTACCTCATCGTACTCGAAGATCAGGTAGCAATCCAGCGGCACTTCCCGGTTACCGATTGTGATCATGGATTGCTGTAGGTGTGAAGAGGCCGTGAACCAACGCTCTTCTTGGAACTCCTTGTAGCTGGGCAGGTAACTTTTGGGCACTACCCCCAATATCTCGCCCCGTTGGAAAGCGACGGCGGCGTTTATCAGTTGGCTCCCGCTGACAAGCGGGCAACCTACGATCGTTAGTAAATCCAGATCGGCGGTGTTGTTCACTAAATCCAGCAAGGCTTTCTCGGCGTTTCTGAGTAAGGTCTCTTGCGAGAACAAATCCATGCAAGTATAAGACGTAACCGATAATTCGGGGAAGGCGATGATCTGGACCTCTTTTTGGGACGCTTGGCGCATCAATCCCTCAATCTGTTGAATATTATAAAAGCAGTCAGCCACTTTAACCTGTGGTACGGCTGCCGCTACTTTGACGAATCCGTAATTCATATTTGTTATTGTTTATCTGATAGATGTTCTTAATTTATCGGGGTTTTGACGACAGTCCCACAACAATACGATACGTATGGAACGTTTTCCTTCTTGGGTATATATAAGTTTATGATGTCCCTCGATCAAGGAGCGATATTCCTTGTCCCTATCGGCGAAAGTCTCTTCTATAGTACCAATAAGAGGATTGTTCTTGATCCGGATACAATTCTTCTCTAACTTATCGATAAAGTTGAGAGCAGCTTGTTTTCCAAAATGCTTTAAACAGTAGGCTATGGCTAAATCAGCTTGTCTTTTCGCACGGGGTGCCCAAATTACTTTAGCTTGTTTCTCCATGTCTCAAAGAATTGGTGCATATCATCCTCATTGATGCCTTTACCTTCTTCTAGCTCCTGTTCGGCTATATCTATTTCCCTATTGGCTTCTTTCAAACTGAATGAAATGGGAGATGTTGCATTCGCCTTGGACATAATTCGTTTCATATATTTCTCGATCTTTAGGACCGTTTCCATATCGTCTATTTTATTGAGATACCTCTCGATAAAGCTTTCTCTCCATTGTTGTAACTCTATTGTCGTCATATCAATTTCCCTCCTATATATTTATGCCCCAAAGGTATGTATTTTGTATGGGATAAAAAAGAAGGAGAGGTATACTTCGCAGCATCCTCTCCTTATTAACACAAAACAATCAACAAAAAACTACTGTCTGAATAAGACTATCTGATGAATAAAAGCTCACGGTATTTCGGCAAGGTCCATATCTGGTCGTCGACAACCAGTTCCAACTTGTCGATATGGTAACGGATGGCTTCCATCATCGGGACGATCCGGTCGTGGTAAGCGATCGCCTTCTCCCGCTCGCTCTCGATCTTGTTGGCTATCTTGCGGGCGTTGACCATCTCGTCCACTTTTTCCTTGATGAAGATCGTGCGGTTCGCTATATCCTCGATGATCTCCATGTTCTTGGAGGATAGATGGGCGGCTTTATCGGCGGGGAATAATTCACGCATCTTATATACGTTGTCGATCAAGGAAGACTGGTATTTGGTGGCCATCGGGATGATATGGTTCATTGTCAGGTCGCCTAATACACGGGCCTCGATCTGGATCTTCTTCGTGTACATCTCCCATTTGACCTCGTTGCGAGCCTCCAGCTCCTTGCGGGTCATGACTCCCGTGGACTCGAACATGCGGACGCTGCTATCTTTCAAATAAGCGTCGAAGATCAAAGGCACGCTGGTCTCGCAATCCAAGCCCCGGCGTGCGGCCTCGGCCTTCCATTCCTCGCTGTAGCCATTGCCGTCGAAATGGATCGCCTTGCATTCCTTGATATCCTTGCGGATTACCTCGATGATAGCGGCGAACTTATCCTTTCCGGTGGCAATCTTAGCGTCTACCTCGGCCTTGAACTGCCTCAACTGATCCGCTACGGCGGCGTTCAATACCAGCATGGCGGCAGCGCAGTTCGCCGAGGAGCCTACGGCACGGAACTCGAAACGGTTGCCGGTGAAGGCGAAAGGGGAGGTACGGTTACGATCCGTGTTATCGATCAATAACTCGGGGATACGGGCGATATCGAGTTTCATGCCTTGCTTTCCCGCTAGGTTGAAATCTTCCGTATCGCTGTTCTCCAGATGTTCCAAAACCTTGGACAACTGTGTCCCTAAGAAGCTGGAGATGATCGCTGGGGGAGCCTCGTTCGCTCCCAGACGATGGGCGTTGGTCGCACTGGAGATGCTGGCCTTCAGCAATGCGTTATGGGTGTACACGGCTTTCAGTACGTTGACCACGAAGGTCACGAAGCGCAGGTTGTCTTCCGGCGTCTTACCCGGTCCCATCAAAAGGATTCCGGTATCGGTTCCCAGCGACCAGTTATTGTGCTTGCCGGAACCGTTCACGCCTTTGAACGGTTTCTCGTGCAACAGGACACGGAACCCATGTTTGCGGGAGATCTTGCGCATTAGGGCCATGATCAGTAAGTTATGGTCATTGGCGAGGTTGCATTCCTCGAAGATGGGAGCTAGCTCGAATTGGTTCGGGGCGACCTCGTTATGGCGGGTCTTTACGGGAATGCCAAGTTTCAATGCCTCAACCTCGAGGTCTTTCATGAATTCCATGACACGGGTGGGGATGGCTCCGAAGTAATGATCCTCCAACTGTTGGTTCTTCGAGCTCTCGTGCCCCATCAGAGTACGGCCGGTCATCAACAGATCGGGACGTGCGGCGTATAGGCCCTCGTCTACTAGGAAGTATTCCTGTTCCCAACCTAGGTAGGCGTATACTTTCTTCACGTCCGGGTTGAAGTAGTGGCAGACATCGACCGCCGCCTTGTTCACGGCTTCCAAGGCTTTCAGCAAGGGAGCTTTGTAGTCGAGGGACTCGCCCGTGTAAGCGATGAAGATCGTCGGGATGCACAGGGTGTCTCCTACGATAAAAGCAGGGGAGGAAGGATCCCAAGCCGAGTAGCCACGGGCCTCGAACGTATTGCGGATGCCGCCGTTCGGGAAACTGGAGGCGTCCGGCTCTTGCTGGATCAGTAGTTTGCCCTCGAATTCCTCAAGTACGCCGCCTTTGCCATCGTGCTCGATGAAAGCATCGTGCTTCTCGGCGGTACCTTCCGTCAAGGGATGGAACCAGTGGGTGTAGTGGGTAGCGCCTTTTTCCATCGCCCATTTCTTCATGCCGGAGGCCACGGCGTTCGCTGTCTCACGGTCTAATGGGCTACCGTTGTCGATGGAGTCCACCAGTCTCTCGTACGCTTTCTCTGGAAGATATTTGAACATCTTCTCACGGTTGAATACCAGCTCGCCGTAATACTTGGAAGGTCTCTCGGCGGGAGTGGTTAGCTCGGTCGCTTTCTTCTCGAACGCCGATTCTACGACTCTAAATCTTAACTTTGACATAATACCTGATGATTATTGTTGTTTATAGTAAATGACTTATCTTAGCCACTTCCTCAGCCTAGCCATGGCCTCTAGGGTGTCATCCCTGTCGCCGAAAGCGGTGAGGCGTAGATAACCTTCCCCGCTCGGTCCGAATCCCACTCCGGGGGTTCCGACTATCTTGACTTCATAAAGCAGTTTGTCAAAGAATTTCCATGAGGAGAGGCCGTCCGGGGTCTTTAGCCAGAGGTATGGGGCGTTATCGCCTCCGTACACCGTGAGACCGCAGTTTTGCAGGCCCTCTTTCATGATCTTCGCGTTGGTCATATAATAATTGATAGTAGCTGTTACTTGCTGTTTCCCGGCGGTGGAATAAACCGCCTCCGCACCCCGTTGGGTTATGTAGCTGGTTCCGTTGAATTTCGTGCATTGGCGACGGTTCCATAATTTGTTCAACTGTACCCGTTGCCCGTCCAGCGTGAAGGCGTTCAGCTCCTTCGGTACGACCGTGTATCCGCAACGTATCCCCGTGAACCCGGCGGTTTTAGAGAAGCTCCGGAATTCGATAGCTACCTTCTTCGCTCCTTTGATCTCGTAGATAGAGTGGGGGATATTCGGGTCCTGTATATAAGCCTCGTAAGCGGAGTCGTACATGATAAGCACGTCGTTGGCGAGGGCATAGTTTACCCATTTCTTCAATTCGTCCTTAGTCAAGGTCGTTCCGGTCGGGTTATTGGGATAGCAGAGGTAAAGGATGTCCACCCTGCGACTGGGCAGATCCGGTACGAAGTTGTTTTCCTCCGTGCAAGGGATGTATACGACATCGCTCCATTTCCCGTTTTCCAATACCCCGGTGCGTCCGCTCATTACGTTCGAGTCGATGTAGGCCGGATATACGGGGTCTGTCACCCCGATACTATTGTCGTGGCGGAGCATGTCACCTATATTTCCACAATCGCTTTTCGCTCCGTCGCTGATGAATACCTCGCTCGGTTCGATAAAGACTCCCCGGCTGGCATAATCGTTCTTGATGATAGCGTCGATTAGGAATGGATATCCCTGCTCGGGGCCATATCCGTGGAATGTATCCTTGCTCGCCATTTCTTCCACGGCTTTATGCATCGCCTCGATAACGGCGGGGGCAAGTGGTTGCGTAACGTCACCAATACCCATTCGAATGATCTTATCCTTGGGATGGGTAACCTTGAAGCTGTTTACCTTTTTCGCGATGTCGGAGAAAAGGTAATTGTTCTGTAGTTTCAGGAAATGTTCATTAATTAGTGCCATACTCAGTTCTTTTGTTTTTATGTTGTTGTTTTTGTTGTTTTGTCTTGTTCCCCGTGTCAGACTTTGATGAATCCCTCGAATACGTTGACCGCTCCGCCGGTCATAAAGACCTTACCGCTTCGCTCGTTCCACTCGATGGTTAAAGGGCCCCCATCCATGATGACCTTTGTCTTTCGCTTTGTCTTCCCACGTACGACCCCGGCCACGGCGGTGGCGCAAGCTCCGGTTCCGCAGGCTTGGGTGATGCCGGAACCTCGTTCCCACACTCTCATCCGTACCTCGTCCGGCTTTAGCACCTGCACGAACTCCACGTTTGTCCGATCCGGAAAAAGCGGGAGGCATTCCAGTAACGGGCCTACGCTTGCCAGATCGACCTGGTCCATCTCGTCCACGAAGATAACCAAATGAGGATTTCCCATAGAGATGACGGTGCCGGTGTAAATTTCTCCTCCGGCCTCAACTTCCAAGGCGATCTCACCTACGGCAGGCTTTCCCATATCTACCGTGACCTCGGTGACCTCTTCACGCTCTATTTTCAATTGTAGCTCTTTGATACCAGATAAGGTCTCTAAGGTAACCTTGTTCTTTTGCGTTAGGCCGGCCTCATAGACATATTTGCCAATACATCTGGATGCGTTTCCGCACATCATCGCCTCGGAGCCGTCCGCATTATAGATATGCATGCTGAAATCGGCGATGTCTGAAGAACCTATCAAGACCAAACCATCAGATCCTATGCCTGTGTGCGGCTTGCTCCATGCGATAGATAATTCCTCGGGATTGTCTATCGGATAGACCATCGTGTTTACATAGATGTAATCATTTCCGGCACCGTGCATCTTTGTGAATCTGATTGATTTTGTCATTTTGATGATATTATTCTTTATATTATTTCTTTTTGTTTTATTGTAATGCAAATATATAACGTTTTGATAAGTATATAACAGGTGAGAGGCTCGAATGTTTTATAAATATGAGGTTTGTAATAGATTGAAGTTATAATATATGCTTTTAGTTATAAATGATAATTAGAAGTGCGTGTTTAGGTTTTATATCGTAATATATGCTTTGTGAATATGGGTTGCTGTAACTGTAAGTAAAAAAGCTATATATCTATCTATTTGCTTAAAATAAGTCTGTTTGTCTGACGAGCCTCTTTTTCAAGAAGCCTTAACTAGGGATAGATAATGGGTGAAAATACGTATTTAACCACTGATTTCTACGTAAAAGGTCATGTTTTGTTACACGAAAGGTCGCATTGGGCGACGCAAGTAGTGGCGTTAGCCAACGCGATAGGTCGCGTAAGGCGATACATATAGTCGCGTCGGGCGATACATATAGTCGCGTCGGGCGATACAACCGTATGAAATGCCTCTTTTATCCGTATAAAAAACATGTTTTGACCCGTATAAATGTGAACTAGCATGAATTATTTTTCTAGAACAAAAGGTCGTATTTGGCTAATATATTACTAAACAATCATTTGCTAATATTTTTTCTTATATTTAGGGACGAGAAGTACATCAGGCCAGAAAAATCAACTCTCCGGGAGTTTGGTTTACAAATTGACAAAAAGAAAGGAGCTACTCGGTTTTGTTTCCGGATAGCTCCTTTTATCAGATTAACTAATTATCTAGATAATTTATTTTACGAACTTAACAGTTGTCTTATGAGCAGATCTCAAGAGCTTAGACTGATCGATTGAGATCATATAAATACCGTTCGGCATATTCGGAGTGCTGATGTATTGCTCATCGCTAGTGATGATACCCGTAGAAACAACTCTGCCTACCATATTAACGATTACATAATTACCCTTACCATTCTTTACATAAAGACCGCTAGCGTTTGTAGATACCGTAACCTCTTGAACCTCGTCACTGATAGTCTCGTTATCGGTGATGATACCCATAGCGTCAGATGTAATATATAATGTCGCCATGCGGACATTTTCTTTAACGCCATCGCCATTAGGATCAACAGCAGGACTAAAGTCTACCGTAATCTTAGTATCATTTGTAGGAGCCGTAGCCTTGATATTCATGACTTTTTCTTTACTGCTTCCTTTCAAGAAGTTGACATCTACGATCATCTTTGTATCTTTTAAGCTCGTAGCTTCAACTTTTGTCGTTGCGTCGATTTCCATTACACGAATAATCTCTTCTTTTTTAGCTTCGTAAATAGAATCAATTGTAATAGTGTAATTGGTTTCTGCACTTGCTTTAAGATTACTAACGACACCATTAACAAGAGAGGACATAATAGAATTGATTGCTGTGCTCATTGTTGCTGGCATTGTAACGATCTGTTTAGACATTGGAGTCCAAGCTGTATTTACGTCAGCACGTACTGAATCTGTTGTCGTTAAAACTAGATTTGCTCCAGATACGCCAATTGTCGGAGTCAACTTCTTGTATCCTTTGATTTTGCTAGATGCGGCATCATATGAAGTCAAGACAATAGAATCTGCAGGCATGCCTGTTGTTGATTTCAAGTTTGCATATACGACAGCGTCACCCATTGGCAATTTTGCGTTAGGTGCTTGTAGAGGTTTACCGAATAAGCTAGCCTTGATAGTACTTTCTGTCATCAACTTTGTCATATCAAGAGATATTTGGAAGTTCGGGACTTGAGCTAACGTTGCTGCTAGACTACGTAAATTATCTTCTAAAGTAATCGTATAATCAATCGTACCAGAGCTATTTGCTGTTTCTGTTAGGCTTATCAATTTTCCATCTTTAAGCGGGAAATTAGGGATCATGCTACCCACGGTACCTAACCAACCTAATTTCAATTCTACGGATAAGCTGTTGAAAGGAAGAATGGTTCCTTTGTTCCCGGTCTTGATTAATACCGATAATAAATTTGTGGGTTTACCCGTTTCTGCGTCAACTAAAGCAGCTGCGGATACATCAATTTTCTCTGGTAAATCAATTTTTACGGATTGTCCGTTAAGTGAAACGTTATATTCTTTATAATCACTGAATGTCAGTTTTACGTCATTAACGATCCCTGCGATGAAATCACCCATTCCCGGTGCTATCGCAGAAAAATCCATAGAACTAAGATCCAATTTTAAACTATCAGGAGTAACCGAGATTGGATTTAATTGATCTGCACGTAGGCTTGATACTTGAGGCAAAAATAAAGGGGAATTAATTATGCTTTCGATATTAGGATTTGTGAGAGACATGAAATCAACTCCACTAATTTGCTTTACTTGATCAAAAACGGCAGGAACAATAACTTTAACAACAGCAGCCTTTTCTTTATCTGTTAATTGTTTTTGTTGTTGTGCCATCACAGGGGTGGTAGCCATGAATGTAGCGGCTGCCAAACTAATGCATGTAAAGATTTTCTTCATATAAATTTGTTTTAAAGTGTTTTATGACTCTAGTTGGCAAAGTTATTATAAAAATTAAATGCACCAGCGTTTATTATTCATAAAAGTTGGTGCATTTTGCTACTAAAGAAAAGAAATATTCGTCAATAAGCGGATTCATGTACGTCTTTTATGGCCCTGCCGCTTGGCTCGTTCATGTTTTTGAAAGCCGAGTCCCAAGCTAAAGCCTCTGCGGTAGAACACGCTACGCTAGGAATGGAAGGTACGCTTCTCGCCGCGCTTTCGCTGGGGAAATGCTCTTCAAAGATGGAGCGGTAATAATACTCTTCCTTGTTTTGGGGCGGATTGATCGGGAATCGTTTGGCGACATTCGCCATCTCTTCATCAGTGACCGACTCGGAGGTTATTTTCTTTAATGTATCGATCCAGCCATAGCCTACCCCATCTGAGAATTGCTCTTTTTGCCGCCAAGCGATCTCCTTGGGCAAGCTGTCGGAAAATGCTTCTCGAAGTATCTTCTTCTCGATGGTCGTACCCGGGCACATCTTTGCCGCCGGATTCAGACGCATGGCCACATCAAGAAACTCTTTATCCAAGAACGGCACTCGTCCTTCTACGCCCCATGCGCAAAGGCTTTTGTTCGCACGCAAGCAATCATATAAATACAATTTGCTTAATTTACGCAGGGTCTCTTCATGGAAAGCCTGTGCATTCGGGGCCTTATGGAAATATAAATATCCCCCGAATACCTCGTCCGCACCCTCGCCGCTTAGTACCATCTTGATACCCATGCTCCGGATCACACGGGCCAATAAATACATGGGGGTGGAGGCTCGGACGGTAGTGACATCATAGGTCTCTATATGATAAATGACATCTCGTAAAGCGTCCAATCCTTCTTGTATCGTATAATGGATCTCATGATGAACCGTACCGATCGCATCCGCTACTTTACGGGCGGCGATCAAGTCCGGGGCATCTTTCAATCCGATGGCGAACGAGTGGAGTTGAGGCCACCATGCGTCCGCTTTCCCATTGGTCTCGATGCGTTTCGCCGCGTATTTCTTGGCGATAGCGGAGGTGATGGAGGAATCCAGACCTCCGGATAGAAGGACGCCATAAGGGACATCGCTCATTAGTTGGCGTTTGACGGCGGCTTCCAGCGCATCGTGAAGTTGTTGTATGTCGGTAGGATTATCTTTCACGTTGGCGTAATCCATCCAGTCACGGGTGTACCATCTCGTGAGTTTACGGTCTTCGCTATAGAAATAATGACCGGGGAGGAACGGCTCGTAATGAGTGGCGAAGCCTTCAAGTCCTTTTAACTCAGAAGATACCATCAAGTGTCCCTCGTCATCGTATCCGATGTAGAGCGGGATCACGCCGATCGGGTCACGGGCGATCAAGTAAACCTCTTTCTCCTCGTCATAGAGAGCGAAGGCGAAAATACCGTTGAGATCCTCGATGAAATCAATCCCTTTCTTCTTGTATAAGGCGAGGATCACCTCGCAATCGGAGCCGGTTTGGAACTCGTAATCGCCTTTTAACCGTTCTCGTAATTCCTGATGGTTGTAGATCTCTCCGTTGACGCAGAGGATGAGTTTGCCGTCGGGGCTGACCAAAGGCTGCCCTCCGGAGGCGGGGTCTACGATGGAAAGGCGTTCATGGGCCAAGATAGCGGTTTTGCCTTGGTAGATACCACTCCAGTCCGGCCCCCGGTGACGGATTCGTTTACTCATTAATAACGCTTGTTTACGCAGGGCTTGCGCTCCGTCGTGTATATTGAATATCGCTGTTATACCACACATGATCATTAAAAATTGAAAGTTGAAAATTAGTTGGTTTGTAAGAAACGGTCGATGGATCGGGCGACATTACGGCCGGAGGCCATCGCTTTTACGACTAGGCTCGCTCCGCTGACAGCGTCTCCGCAGGCAAATAGGTTGCTGTTGGCGGTATATCCGGCGTTGTCTACGGCGATGTTATCGCGGTTGTCGGTAGCCAATCGCAGTTCTTTGATCAATCCTTCTTGCTCCGGATGCAGGAAGCCCATGGCGAGGAAAACCAGATCGGCCTCGATGATCTCTTTCTTGCCGGTCAGCCTCATCTGCGGACGGCCTCCGTCTGGGGAGGGAACCCATTCGACTTCTTCTACCTCAACCCCTATCAGGTTGTTTTTCTCTCCGATAAAACGGTTAGAGGTTAGGTTCCACCGGCGGATACAACCTTCCTCATGGCTGCTGCTGGTTTTCAGTACTTGGGGATACATGGGCCAAGGTGTCGCCGGATTCTGTCCGACGGGTGGCTGGGGCATGATCTCGATCTGGGTGACACAGGCCGCCCCATGACGGTTCGCTGTCCCTACACAATCGCTACCCGTATCACCTCCGCCAATCACTAAGACTTTCTTGCCTTTGCAATTGATCTGGCTTTTGGGCGGGATGGGGATGCCTTCTAAGATCCGGTTCTGCTGGCTTAATAACTCCAAGGCGAAATGTACGCCTCTTAAATGACGTCCCTCGATAGATAGATCCCGGGGAACCTCGGCGCCGATCGCTACGCAAACAGCGTCGAAATCTTTCACTACATCTTTCGCTAATATCTCTTTGCCGACCATCGTGTTTACACGGAAAAGAATCCCTTCTTGCTCCATGATACGGATACGGCGATCGATAATGTGCTTGCCTAGCTTGAAATTGGGGATGCCGAAGCGTAGCAAGCCGCCCGGTAACTCATCTTTCTCGAATACGGTGACTTCATATCCTTTCCGGTTCAATTGGTTCGCTACGGTCAATCCGGCGGGACCGCTACCGATCACGGCTACCTTTTTCCCGTTGCGTACCGGTTGGATAGGCTGTACGTATCCTTCCCGGAAAGCGGCTTCCACGATAGCCGCCTCGTTCTCACGGATCGTGACAGGTTCGTCGCAGCTAAGTTTCAGTACGCAGCTTTTCTCGCAGAGGGCGGGGCAGACACGTCCCGTGAACTCCGGGAAATCGTCGGTCTGCTCTAATACGTGATATGCCTCTTTGTAACGGCCTTTGTATAACAAATCTTGCCATTCGGGTTGCTTGTTACCCAGCGGGCAGGCCCAGTGGCAGAAGGGTACGCCACAATCCATGCAGCGGGAGGCCTGCGTACGGCGGTCGCCGCTGTTCAAGGTCTGTTCTACCTCGCTGAAATCATCTATACGTTCGTGGACGGGACGATAGCCCGCCTCTTGTCTATGTATCGTTAGAAATGCTCTTGGGTTTCCCATAGTTCTCTTGTTTTTGTGTAAATATTTAGTAGTCTTTCTGCATCTCCGCGATCTTGCGTTGGAGTTTGCGCATCTGTTCCTCTTGGAGTACTTTCTTGTATTCGATCGGGACGATCTGGATGAACTCATCCACGTACTTGTTCCAGTTATCGAGCATCAATCCGGCCAGATGGCTGCCGGTATGATGATAATGCTTGCGGATCAATTCATGAAGTTCCTTTCGTGAGGTGCTATCCTCGATCAAGGAAAGCTCTACCATTTCCATGTTGCAATAATAATCGAAATCACCATTCTTGTTCCATACGTAAGCGACACCGCCACTCATTCCGGCGGCGAAGTTCCGGCCTGTATTGCCTAAGACGACAACCCGGCCTCCGGTCATGTACTCGCAACAATGGTCGCCTACACCTTCCACGACAGCGATCGCCCCGGAGTTTCGCACGCAGAAACGTTCTCCGACCCGGCCGTTGATATAAACCTCACCGCTGGTAGCCCCATATAATAAGGTATTACCGGCTATCGTATTGTCTTCCGCTATAAAGGTGGAGCGTACCGGAGGCATTAAACTGATGTGTCCGCCACTCAATCCTTTTCCGAGATAGTCGTTCGCCTCGCCTTCCAACCGGAAATGTACGCCGTGAGCCAGAAAGGCTCCGAAGCTCTGGCCCGCCGCCCCCTTGAACTTGATATGCAGGGTGTTCTCCGGTAACCCGATGTTCCCGTACCGCTTGGCGATCTCGCCGGAAAGCATGGCTCCTACGGAACGATCGGTGTTGGCTATCGCGTAATCCAACGATACTTCCTGTCCGGATTCGATGGCGGCCTTTGCGTGACGGATTATATCCACATCTTTCACGTTGTCGATCGCGTGGAGTTGACGGGTGACATGATGGATGGCCTGCGTGGCGGCTTGTTCCGGTAGATGGATCAAGCGGCTGAGATCCAATAGATCATGTTTCTCGATATGATCAGAAGGTTTACGCATGAGTAAGTCCGTACGGCCAATGATATCGTCTAGTTTCGTATAGCCTAGCTCTGCCAGATATTCCCGAACTTCACGGGCGAGGAAGGTGAAGAAATTCACCAAATATTCGTGTCGGCCATGAAAGCGTTTACGTAATTCCTCATCTTGGGTAGCGACACCTACCGGACACGTGTTCATATGGCATTTACGCATCATCACACAGCCTAAGACGATCAAGGCGGAGGTGGCGAATCCAAACTCCTCGGCACCCAGCATCGCCATCAATACGATATCCCGTCCGGTTTTCAACTGTCCGTCTGTTTGCAAGCGGACTTGTCCCCGAAGGCCGTTCATCACGAGCGTCTGTTGAGTCTCGGATAGTCCTAGCTCGGGTGGGATTCCGGCGTAACGGATAGAGCTTATCGGGGAAGCTCCCGTTCCTCCTTCTGCCCCGGAGATCACGATCCGGTCCGCTTTTGCCTTGGCTACGCCGGCGGCGATGGTTCCCACGCCACTCTCGGATACGAGTTTCACACTGATCTCGGCTTGAGGGTTCACGTTCTTCAGATCGAAGATCAATTGCGCCAAGTCCTCGATCGAGTAAATATCGTGGTGAGGTGGGGGAGAGATCAGAGAGATACCCGGGATCGAGTGACGGGTTCTCGCTATGATATCGTTCACCTTATAGCCGGGAAGCTGTCCTCCTTCGCCCGGTTTCGCTCCTTGGGCGACCTTGATCTGGATCTCGTCGGCGTTTACCAGATATTCCGTGGTCACGCCAAAGCGTCCGGAGGCTACTTGCTTGATGGCGGAGCGGAGCGATAACCCGTCCTCACGGGGGATGAAACGAGCCGAGTCCTCACCACCCTCGCCCGTGTTACTGCGTCCGTGTATCTTGTTCATGGCTATAGCTATCGTCTCGTGCGCTTCCCGGCTGATAGAGCCGAAGCTCATCGCTCCCGTGACAAAGCGGCGCATGATCGCTTCTTCCGGCTCTACCTGCTCCAAGGGGATCGGGGTGCGTTGTTTGAAGGTCAGGAAGTCACGCAAGAATATGGGGCTTTCCTTCTCATCAACCACATGGGAATATTCCTTGAATTTCTTGTAGCTCCCCAAGCGGGTAGCCAGTTGAAGCATGGAAATGGTATCCGGGTTCCAAGCGTGTTTCTCGCCATCCTTGCGGAAGGAATAAATGCCTTTATGTTCCAATAAAGAATCCGTGGGGTGGGAGAATGCGTCATTGTGCATGGCGATCGCATCTGCCGCTATCTCTTCCAAGCGGATACCACCGATGTTGCTGGTGGTTCCCCCGAAGTAAGTATCTGCCAGATCCCGGCTTAGGCCGATCGCCTCGAAAAGCTTTGCTCCCCGGTAACTGCGGATCGTGCTGATCCCCATCTTGCTCATAACCTTGAATAAACCCTTGCAAATGGCTTTTACGTAATTCTTCTCGGCAGTCTCGTAATTCAATTGTATCTCTTGTCTGTCTACCAGATCATCTAAGATAGCGAAAGCCATATAAGGGTTGATGGCACTGGCTCCGTAGCCTAGTAAGAGGGCGGCGTGCATTACCTCACGCATCTCGCCGGTTTCCACTACCAGCGCTGTTTGCACCCTTTTCTGCACGGAGATCAGATGGTGATGCACGGCGCTTACTGCTAACAGGGAGGGGATCACCGCTTTTTTCTCATCTACGTTCCTGTCGCTTAAAATGATGTAGTTAACGCCGTCGGTGACGGATTGCTCCGCTTGTTTACATAATTCGTCCAAGGCGGCTTTCAGTCCTGCGCATCCTTTCTCTGCGTCAAACAAAGTGGGGAGCTTAACACTTTTAAAGCCCTTATACCGGATGTTACACAGGAGATCCAGTTGTGTATTGGTCAAGATCGGATGGTTCAGCCGAACCATTTTACAGTGGCTCTCGGTTGGAACTAAGATATTGCTTCCCACGGCCCCGATATACTCGGTCAGGCTCATGACGAGTTCCTCGCGGATCGGGTCGATCGGCGGGTTGGTTACTTGGGCGAATTGTTGGCGGAAATAATTATAGAGGATTTGCGGACGGGCGGATAATACGGCCAGTGGCGTATCGTTGCCCATGGAGCCGACCGGTTCCGCCCCTCCCGTGCACATCGGTACGATGATACGTTCGATATCCTCACGGCTGTATCCGAACGTACGCAGTAGCTTGTCGTATCCCTCTACCTTATGAGGGATCTTACGGCCGGATTTCAACTCGTCCAATTCCACCCGGTTTTTTTCCAGCCAAGTACGGTAGGGCTGGGCGTTCGCCAGTTGTTCCTTCAGCTCGCTATCGTAATAAATCTCGCCTTTCTCGGTATCGATGAGTAAGATCTTTCCGGGTTGCAGACGGCCTTTTTCCTTGATCTCGTTAGGCTCGAAATCCATGACGCCGACTTCGGAGGCCACGACCATCATGTCATGTTTCGTGATCAGGTAGCGGGCGGGGCGGAGGCCGTTACGGTCTAGCATGCCTCCGGCGTAGCGTCCGTCGCTAAAGAGCAGGGCGGCAGGCCCGTCCCACGGTTCCATCAAGATGGAGTGATATTCGTAGAAAGCCTTTAGGTCTTCGGAGATCGGGTTCTTCTCGTTGAAACTCTCCGGTACCAGCATCGCCATGGCATGCGGCAGGCTCATCCCGGAGGCCACGAAGAATTCCAATACGTTATCCAGTGAGGCACTGTCACTCATGCCCGGCTGGATGATCGGGCGTATATCGTTGATATCCGGGATTCTGGGGGAGGAGAGTACGCTCTTCCGGGCCTCCATCCATCCCCGGTTGCCCCGTATCGTGTTTATTTCCCCGTTATGTGCCAGTAGGCGGAAAGGTTGCGCCAGACTCCAAGTGGGGAAGGTGTTGGTGCTGAAACGTGAGTGTACCAAGGCCAGTCCGCTAGTGAAATAAGGTTGCGTCAGGTCCGGAAAGTAATGGCGTAGCTGCATGGATTCCAGCATGCCTTTGTAAACGATGTTTTTGGTGGAAAGAGACGCTATATAGAAATCATCCTTGGCCGGAAGGTCGGTGGCCGATACCCTTTTCTCGACCCGCTTACGTATGAGGTATAGCTTTAGTTCCAGCTCTTGCTGATCGTTGCAGCCGATGATGAATATCTGCTTGATATCCGGTTCGGTCGCTTGTGCGTCCTTTCCCAAGATTTCCGTATGAACGGGAACTTTGCGTAAGTGCATCAAGGTTAATCCCTCTTTCTCGATCTCCTCGATGAGGATACTGAGGATGCTTGCTTGCTGTTCCTCGTCTTTGGGGAGAAAGATTAGTCCGGTGCCATATTTGCCTTTCTCTGGAACCGGAATTCCTTGCAGGAGGATGAACTCATGCGGGATCTGTAATAAGATTCCCGCTCCGTCACCCGTTTTGTTATCGGCTCCCTCAGCGCCTCGATGCCTCATGTTCTCTAGTACCTTAAGGGCTGATTCGATGATGTCGTGCGATTTCTCGCCGTGGATATTTACTAACATTCCTACTCCACAAGCGTCATGTTCATAAGACGGGTCGTATAATCCTTGTCTGCTATTAAAATGATTTCTGTTTGTTTTCATTTGTTGACCTTATGTTTGCGTATAAATGATTATTGCGTCAATTTGTTTCGCAAATATAGGTATTAATGGCATAATGTGATTGCTTGCAGGAGCGAAAGAACGGAGAAAAGATAAGAATATCTTATCTAATGTTTCTATTTGTAAGTATTTATTGGGTTTATTCTTTTTATTTGAAAGATATTTGGTTGGTTAGTTTGCTAAATGAAAGATGAACTAAAAAAAGAAGCACCGTCACGTTTTGCGACAGTGCTTCTTTTTCTCCGGAAGCGCTGTCACGGATTGTGATGTCGCTTCCTATCTGTTTTATCTATCGGGATATTCTCGGATGAAATAGCGGGATAGGAATTTCCAATTATCTTGTATGATCGCCTTGCCACGTTCCGGGCTGGTAAGGCTTTTCGTTTGTGCGTCGGCCAACATGCCTCGGTCTACCAGCTCTTTCAGGAAGTAAACGCTGCAATGTTTCACGATGAAGAAAGAGAGCGCTTGCTTGGCGGCACGGTTGGCGTCGTAGAAGGGATTGTTCTCATCCTTGATCAGCTCCACGTCACGGGTAATGACTTGGGCGCCTTCCTCGGGCGTGGCGTAGATCGCCAGCTTCTTGCCTTGCCAGTCCTCGGGAAGATGGAAGTTCTCGGCGGGGATAAGGCCGGAAGTCTCCGTGATAAATGTTTGTGCATCTTCGGTCTTGTCGAAATAGAGAAGCAGTTTGTCACCTGCGGCTTTGCGGAAAGTCTCGTATTGTTGGCGGTTTTCCTCCAGCATATCGTCGGGCAGGGTGGCTACAGACTCGTCGGCGGTGTTCTGAAATACCGCATGGTCGGGATGCTCGGCGGGCAATATCTTTGCCAGCCATTGCGGGGAGGTCAGACCTAGCAAGGAGGTCTTGCTGGTGTAGGCCATCATGCCGTGGCTGTTGACGAGCAGGTTGTTAAGCTGCTCTTGGTTGAGGTCGGGCTGCTCCTTCCAGCGGTCGTGGGCGAAGTCGCTCAGTTCCCGGGCCGACTCAGGCAGGATATAGGATTCGTAATGGAACCATTGCAATAGACGGTCGTAATCCTCTTGCCGCTCGTAGCGGGTATCAAGGGCGAAAAGCTTGGCCATGCGGGTATTCTCCGGCGCCGTGGTCCACTCTTTGCAGAACAGGTCGTAGATAAGCATGCCGGTGGATTCGTTGGCAGGGTTGTCCGGACTGACGAAAGTGCCTTTACGATAGCCGTGATACTGCTGGGTATAATGCCAAAGGAGGAAGCGCACGTCCTCAAGGTTCACCTCATCGTCGTAATAATGATCGTCCGGAGTGTAGAAGGGAAGGTATTTGCCGTATAGCTCCTTATGGGTAAGGATGAAGGCACGCCAAATCCCCATGCCAGAGATCACGTCCTCGAAGTAGGCGGCCATGCGGATACAGATCTGCTTTGTTTCCTCGCCCTCGAAGGAGTTTACCAACTCGGTCTTCTCCATGATATCGTAGATACGGTTCGCTATTCCGGTATAATAGGAATCCACGGGAGTGCTTTGTTTATAGGGATGCAACTGCAACCAGTCTTTCGGGAAAATTTTAATGTTCTTCATGTTATTAAATGTCTTTATGCATTCAGGAGTGCAAATGTAGTAAAAATACGTTAGCTATGTCAAACGATAAGGAAAAGTTGCGGTCTTAAAAATGTAACATTTGTTGTCTTTATTGTTATCGGATCTAAACATCTTTGAAATACCGCCCCCGTACTTTCGCGTCGAAATCAAAGATGAAATAATAAGTAGATAATGGGAAAGAGTTTAAGGGGCAAAAGATTGAAAAGGTTAGGGCTTTTCTGGATGGGAGTTTTCCTGTCATTCTCTCTATGGGCACAAACAGGGGTTATCTGCGGGACGGTTACGGACGCTAAGATGAAAGAACCGTTGATCGGTGCCTCGGTCGTGATCGAGGGGACTACGGTTGGCGCTATCACGGATATAGACGGTAATTTCCGTATCGAGAACGTGAGACCAGGTACTTATACGGTAGCCGCCTCTTACGTGTCGTACCAAACGCAAACGGTAAAGGATGTTCCGGTAGTCGCACGCCAAGAGGCGGTGTTGAATATCGAGCTTTCCGACGCTAACCTCCAATTACAGAATGTGGTCGTAGTGGCCCAACGGAAATTGGGAACCGAGATGGCCGTATTAAATACCGTACGCAAGAGCCTTCCGGTCGTGAATGGTATCTCCGCCCAGCAAATCAGTAAAACACAGGATAGCGATGCCGCCGAGGTACTACGCCGTATCCCGGGAATCACCATCGTGGACGACCGTTTCATCGTGGTCCGGGGTCTGGCGCAACGTTATAATAATGTATGGCTGAACAACGCCACGACCCCTTCCAGCGAGACGGACAGCCGTGCCTTTTCGTTCGATGTGCTTCCTTCTTCCTTGATCGATAACATGATGATATATAAGAGCCCTTCGGCCGAGCTTCCGGCGGATTTCTCCGGCGGTTTCGTACGGGTGCTGACAAAGAATATTCCCGAGGGTAATACGCTCAACGTCTCCTATCAAGTCGGGTTTAATACAAACTCCGCTTTCCGAGATTTCCAACTGACGAAAGGTTCCGCCTTGGATTATCTGGGCTTTGGCGCTGGCTCCCGAATGTTACCCTCGAACGCCCCATCTCATTTGAACGACATATCGGCAGCGGATGCGGCGGCGTTTACGAAGCGGGCGAATACGGGATGGAACGTGTGTCATTTCACGGCGATGCCGGAACAGAAACTGACGTTCACGATGAATCGTACCTTTGATATCGGTGACATGAAGATCGGTAATATCACCAGTGTGAACTATAGCACGGGCTATGATTATTACGAGATGAAAAACAACAACTACCTCTCGTACGACATGGCCAAGGATCAATCCTCATACCGTTACCGCTACGATGATGTACAATATAAGAATACGACAAAATTAGGAGCCTTGTTCAACTGGTCGTTGATGAAGGGAACGAGCAAATATGAGTTCAGGAATTTCTTCAACCAGCGTGGAACCTCTTCCTTATCGCAACGAGAGGGAACGGATTTCTACTCCGACCAAAATATCCGGAAATGGGAATCCCTTTATACCGGACGCACTACCTATTCCGGCCAGCTAAGCGGGGAGCATAAATTGAGAGAAGATATGAATAAACTGGATTGGACGTTAGGTTATGCTTTCGCCGCTTACAAGGAACCGGATCGCAAGGTGGTAAAATCTTTGGAGAGTACGACGGATGGTGACTCTCGTTATTACGTGTCCGACCCGACTCGTTATTATCAAGACTTGAAAGATAACAGCGCTTCCGCCGCCTTGAATTACGAGCATAAGTTCGCCGTCTCGGAGATGTTTACCCCTGTCTTGAACACGGGGGTATATGGAGAGTTTAAGAAACGTAACTTTGATGCCCGTCGTTTTGTCTATAATATGCTGGGAAGTGGTTATGACCGTTTTGCCGAATGGGACTACAGCTCGGTCTTCTCGGACGCAAATATATCGACCGATCGTATCTATATGAAAGAGAGTACGAACAAGAGCGACTCTTATACTTCCGATAATCTGCTGGGTGCCGCTTACGTAGCCGCTAAACTGAACTGGGGAGAGAGGCTGAATGCGAACGTAGGTGTACGTATGGAGTACTATCAATTGAAATTAGATGGTTATGAGTCGGACGGTATAAAACCGGTGCATCTGGATCAGAACGCTACGGATTTCTTTCCTTCCGTCAACATCGCTTATAATTTGAATGAGAAGCACCAAGTACGCTTGGCTTATGGACGTTCCGTGAATAGGGCGGAGTTCCGGGAGATCGTACCTTACGTATATTATGATTTCGCCTTAGATGCGAATATCACGGGTAACGTAAACTTGAAGAACGCTTATGCGAATAATATGGATCTGCGTTATGAATTTTACCCGGCTCCGGGTGAGACGGTGACGATCGGCGGTTTCTACAAACGGTTCGATAATCCGATCGAGCAAACCTATATGGAAGCGGGTTCCGGATTGCAGTACACATACCACAACGCCGATCATGCGAATGCTTTCGGCGTGGAGCTGGATATCAAGAAGAATCTGGACTTTATCGGTCTGAAAGGCTTGAGCTTCGTATTCAACGGGGCTTATATCCATAGTAGGGTGTATTTCGCCGAGGGCTCTTTCGAGCGGGATCGTGCGATGCAGGGGCAATCCCCTTACTTGATCAATACGGGCTTATTCTATCAGAATGACAACGCAGGAATCTCAGCCTCCGCCTTGTATAACCGGATTGGCAAGCGTATTGAGACGGTAGGCGTACCGAAGCAGAACCCGAACGATGATATTCCCGATATCTATGAGATGCCCCGTAACTCCTTGGACTTGAGTTTCTCGAAGAAGATCGGTAAATACGTGGAGGTCAAGGGAGGCGTAAAAGATCTATTGAACTCAAAAGTAGAATATAAACAATTCCTAGAGTTAACAGAGGCTTCCGGAGAGAAACGGGAGGTTGAGCAATTAATCCGTAGCTATCGTCCGGGTGTGACCGTGAATCTAGGTGTAGCCGTGAAGTTTTAATTTGAATTCACTCATATAAACTAAATTCGTTTACTTATGAACAAGTTATTATTAAAAGGTGTGGCCGCCGCTTTCTGTATGGCCACGATGTTTGGAACAACCGCTTGTGGCGACGATGATGATCTCGTAAATGTAGAGCCGCCTGTAGAGGAAACTCAAGATGTTATATTGGAAGGTGAGATTACCTCGGATATGACCTTGAAGGCTGCTGATAACAACCTGTTGAGAGGTTTCGTATATGTGACGGATGGCGTGACCTTGACGATCGAGCCGGGAACGGTAATCAAGGGGGAGAAATCGTCTAAAGGCTCCTTGATCGTCGAGCGTGGCGGAAAGCTCATCGCCGAGGGTACGGCGGAGAAACCGATCGTGTTCACTTCCGACCAACCGAAAGCTTCTCGTACCTATGGTGATTGGGGTGGCTTGATTCTTTGTGGCAAGTCTATCGTGAATAATACGGCTGGCGAGGCTCAGATAGAGGGCGGTCCTCGTTCTTACTACGGTGGAAAGGATCCGGAAGATAACTCCGGTATCGTGAAATATGTCCGTATCGAGTTCGCCGGTTATCCATTGGAGCCAAATAAGGAGATCAATGGTTTGACTTGCGGTGGTGTTGGCCGTGGCACTACGATCGAATACGTGCAGGTCTCTTTCTGTGGCGACGACTCATTCGAGTGGTTTGGCGGTACGGTAAACGCAAAACACCTGATTGCTTACAAAGGTTGGGATGATGAGTTTGATACGGACTATGGATTCCAAGGTAAATTGCAGTTCTTGTTAGGCGTTCGCGACCCGAAGCACGCTGATACGTCCAAGTCCAATGGCTTCGAGTCTGATAACGACGCTGATGGTTCCAATAATACTCCACTTACCACTCCGGTCTTTTCTAACGTGACCTTGATCGGTCCGTTCTATGGTGAATCAGCTGGTAAAACGGAAAATGATATCTTTTATGTTACGGAAGACGCGGCTAATGGCGCTAAGGGTGGATCATTCCAAGCCGCTATGCACATCCGCCGTAACTCTTCCTTGAATGTGTATAACTCGATTTTCGTGGGTTGGCCATACGGTTTGTATCTGCAAAACGCAAATGTGGGTGCGGTTGTTAAGAATGTGATCTTCGCCGGTATGTGGGAGAATTTCAAGGATGAAACTAGCCAAAATTACTTTCAGACAGCAGACTTGAGCAACCTTACTTACGCTTCCAGCAATGATATCATCGCTAAAGATGGTGACTATACATCGATCGTAGCGGATAAGATTGACGGAGCGGATTTCTCTGATACGGCTTTGAACGACGCTTTCTTCGAGAAGGTATCTTATAAGGGAGCTTTTGATGGCAAGAATGACTGGGCCGCTAACTGGACCAACTTCGATCCGAATAACACTGAATATTAATTTAGCTTGACTTTGAATAGGCTGTGAATTTGTTTGGGGCACTGAGGTATCCGGAAAGATCCCTCGGTGTCTTTTCGCATATAATTTAGATAAGAATGTATCATGAATAAAAAGCTATTGTTATTTTCTGCTTTTATGGCGGGGGCCTCATGGACCGTACAAGCGCAAGACTTGGTTTTAAGCGAAGGACAGTATTATACCGATGCCACGCAAACCACTCCATATACGGGTCGTTATACGGAATTTTATGACGATGGTATGCTTAAGATGGAGTTATATTTGAAAGATGGCCGTCCGGAGGGAACTTACGTGATTTATTATCCGAGTGGCAAGATCGCCGAGGTGCGTTCCTATTATCATGGGATCTTTCACGGAGAATGGCGTACATATAATGAGAACGGCCAGCTGATCGGCCTGGCTTCTTATAAGGAAGGGCAAAAGGACGGCCCTTGGCGTATCTGGAGTGATAAGGGAAATTTGTTGTATGAGATGTTCTATACGGCAGGGAAGAAATCTGGTGTCTGGCGTAGCTGGGATGAGGAGGGGAATCTGCTTTCCGAGGAGAATCAATAGGGATAATTGCCGTTTACATACCGTTGTAACGCCATTTACCTCTAATGGTAAATGTTTTTTCCTCTAGAGGTAAATGTCGTTACATCAGTATGTAAACAGTTTTACCTCTAGGTGAAAATACTTTTACTTCTTGATGAAAATATTGGTAAATGTAATTAAATGGAAATCAGCATGCTTACTACTCTTCCTCTTCTCCAAAGTCGAACTCGAAATCGAATCCGTCATCCATGAATTCCGGCTCAGTGAATTGCTCCAGTTCACGACGGTCTTTCTTGGTAGGACGTCCGAGACCTTTCGCACGGTTCACGAAACCGGAGATACGGTTCATCTCCAGAATCTCATACTGATCCGGGGTTGTCACGTTCTCCAAGTAATTCGGGACGAGCTTCGCGCCCACACGATTCTCGATCAATCCGATTACCTTAAAAGAGAAGGTGATCGGCGGTTTACGCACTTGGATCACATCGCCAACCTTGATCATGCGGGAAGGTTTGATCGTTACTCCACCTATCATGATACGCCCTTTCTTGCAAGCTTCCGCGGCTATCGTGCGGGTCTTAAAGATACGGGTCGCCCACATCCATTTATCGATACGTACCTCGTTCATATCTGTATTCTCAGTCTCTTTTTATTTATTATTAAATTGATTCATCGTAATCTGGATGCCGGCGAGGCAGAAGCTCTTGATGATCTCTGTCGCACGATCCAATATCTCTGGCATCAATTGCAATTCCTCCGGGGGAAATTTCCCTAGCACGTAATCGATCTGTCCGCCCCGTGGGAAATCGCTGCCTATGCCGAAACGAAGGCGGGAATATTCCTGCGTATTCAATAACTGGGCGATATTCTTCAACCCGTTATGCCCGGCGTCGCTACCCTTTGGTTTCAGACGTAAGGTTCCGAATGGCAATGCCAGATCATCTACGACGATCAATAGATTTTCCACGGGAATGTTCTCTTTTTGCAACCAGTACCGAACGGCGTTGCCGCTGAGGTTCATAAAGGTATTCGGCTTTAGCACGATCAAGTCACAGTTTTTCACCCGTATGCGTGCGATTGCCCCGTATCGCTCCTCAGTGAAATTGCCTCCTACGCTCTCTACCAGATGGTTGACAACCCGGAAACCTATATTATGGCGGGTTCCCCAATATTCGGAACCGATATTACCAAGTCCTGTTATCAAATATTTCATTATCCTCGAATCTATAAAAGAAAGGGGAAGAACATTCTATGAATATCCTCCCCTTCATGTATTGTAATAATGTTTTTACCTCAGATTATCCTTTAGCCTGAGCACCACGAGCGGCACGAGTCAATTGAACGGCGCAAACAACAGCGTTTTTAGCGTTCATCAATTCAAGACCTTCGAAGTGCAAAGCACCTACCTGCATAGTCTTACCTAAGCCAAGGTGATCCACATTAATCGTCAACTTTTCAGGGATTTGATCGTATATAGCTTTCACTTTCAGTTTTCTCATTTGAAGAGACAACTTACCACCGGCTTTAACACCTTCTGCGTGACCTTCCAAAACAACCGGAACTTCCATTACTACGGCTTTGTCCTTAGATACTTCCAAGAAGTCCATGTGAAGGATTTCGTCAGTTACAGGTTGAAACTGCATGTCCTTAACGATTGCCATCGTCTTGTTACCGTCAATGCTTAACTCAACAACGAAAATCTCCGGAGTGTAAACCAACTTACGAACGGCTTCTTTTGTAACCGTGAAGTGAGTTACTTTTTCGCCACCGTATAATACAGCGGGAATTTCATTGTTCTTACGCATTGCCTTCAAGGCTCTTTTCTGATCAGCGGAACGAGCGACGATCTCTCTTCCTTTTCCTTCTAACTCAAATGTCTTCATTTTCTTTAATTTTTGTGTTACTCAAAATTAGTTATTTTGCTTCCTAATTTCCCATCACACGGTACGGGGCTAAAAAGCGGTGCAAAGATACGATTTTTGTTTGATGTGACAAATATTTCGCATGTTATTTGTCGGATTATCGATCTAGCTTCACTAATTTCGTGGTTCGCATGATCCAACGGACAAGGCCGTGGGGGAGGAGCATTACGAGGGGTGTGCATATTTTGTTGAAGAGGCCCGGTAATAGGGAAGCCCGGTGGTGAAACAAGGCATTAATCCCTTTTTTAGCCAGTTTTTCCGGACGCATCATGATACCTAGGCGGATCGCTAAGGTCTTTAAGTTGTCGCTTAGGTTATATAAATTCGTGGCGACGGCGCCGGGACAAAGTACGGTTACGCTTACTCCATAATCCAGTAACTCTGAACGCAAGCCTCGGGAGAAGCTTTTCAAGTATCGCTTGGTGGAAGCGTACAGCGTAATTCCCGGATAAGGTAGCCAACAAGATAGGGATGACATATTGAGGATATATCCATGACGCCGTTTCTTCATCTCTTGCCCGAAATAATAACAAAGCTGGGTAGGAGTGGTCACGTGGAGGTAGAGCATTTTCTCGACGATGTTGGCCTTAGCTTGTAAGGTCTCGCAGAAAAAAAACATACCGGCGTTATTGACCAATACCTCTATTGGGATGTTTTTCTCTTGGCAAGTATCATATAGCTCCTTGGCCGCCCCGGGGATCGCCAAATCACGATAAAGCGGCAAAACTTCTATACCATATTTCTCGGAGAGAAACTCACCTTTCTCCCGGATCGCCTGCTCCTCATTGCTGACGATCACTAACTGATAGCCTCGTGAGGCTAGTTCCTCGGCATAGGCGAGACCTATTCCGGAGCTGGCCCCCGTGACTAAAGCCCATTTCTTTTCCATTATTTATATTCAAGCCTTTTGATTTCACGTACGATACATTCCGGAAGACCTTTCACGTTCTTATGACAGACCATATCCTCACTATACATACGGGCGATACAATAGTTGCTATGCCCACAATCGCAACGAGCGTGCTCGTCTTCTTTCATACGGTTGACGAAGCCCGGCTCGTTCACCAAGGCACGTGCCATGGCCACAAACTCGAACCCGTCGTTCAGTACCTCCTCGATCTTGTCTCTGGAGACCAATCCTCCTACGTAAATAAGAGGTAAATGTAAGGCTTTGCGGAATTTCAACGCATCTTCAAGGAAGTAAGCCTCCTTAAACGGTTCCGAGGGAATCATATATTTACCTACCATGCGGATTCCAATCGGTAGATAGCCGCGAGGCATATAATACGCCATCGTACGGATCGGCATTTCTCCCCGCATTACATACATGGGGGCACGGCTCACGAATCCGCCGCTTAGTACTAAGGCATGCGCTCCGCATTGGTCTTGGAGTGTACGGGCTACTTCTAGGCATTCGTCTATTTCAAGTCCTCCCTTGAACCCGTCCCGCATATTGGTCTTTACGGTTACGGCCATGTCGGAACCTGCTGCTTTCATCACCTCTTCCATACACATTCTCATGAAGCGCATACGGTTCTCAAGGCTTCCTCCATATTCGTCTTTCCGGTGGTTGGTATACGGGGAAAGGAATTGGCTGATCAGATAACCATGCCCGGCATGGATCTCGACAGCGTCCATACCTGCCTCACGTGCCAATCGTACGGCCTCACCGTAGGCACGAGCCATGGAAGCGATCTCGGATTGTTTCATACCTCGTACGATCGTGGGAGAGTAGAGGTTGAAACCGCTGGACGCTGAAATAGGCGTGCATCCGCAAATCCGCTTATGCGACATATTACCACAATGGCCTAACTGGATGGAAGCGGCGGCTCCCTCTTTATGGATAGCGTCGGTGAGCTTGCGGAGGCCGGGAATAATATCCGGACGCATCCACAGCTGACGCTCGAACGACAAGCCGCTTTGCGTCACGGCGGCATAAGCTATGTTCGTCATGCCGATCCCTCCGGCGGCTACGGATGTGTGATAGTTGAATAACTGCTCCGAGGGAGCGTTTCCCGGGCACATACTCTCGAATGCGGCGGCCCGGATCGTGCGGTTCCTAAGTGTTAGCGGACCGATCTTACCGGGTGTAAACAGGATTGATTTGTCCATATCAATAGATTAATATAGTTGTTTCGAAAAATTAAGTTAGATGGTTTTCTCTATATTCCAGACGAAGGCCCGAAGCCCTTGCGCTTCCGTTTCCTTGTCTAAGTTGTGTAGGATTTCCAGAAAATGATCGACCTTCTCGTCTTCTACCATCGTAAGGATAGCTGAATTCAAGGTAGGCCAAGCGTGATTGCCGTAATGTGGCTCGCCTGTTTTACTTCCCCGTCCTTGCACGACATCCCAATAGGTAAAACCTTTAAGGTTATTACGGTCCATGATACTGACGATAGCTTCGTAATACGCTTGATTGAAAGATATAAATATCGCTTTCATATAGTTGTTTTTATGAGATCGCATATCCGTAGGGAAGCTTTTCTTACGATGGGCATTCAAGACAGCTTATAATGGGCATCGTAAGCACCTTACAATGGGCATTGTTATGACCTAACAATGCCCATCGAGGTTTGCTTGGCCTCAGCTTCCCTATGGTACGCAAAGATAATTAATTATTTCGTAATGCCTTCCTTATTTTACGGCGTCTTCGTTTTACGCCGTTGGCAGCGAATACGGCATAGACCGTCGGAACAATAATCAAGGTAATCAAGGTGGATACGGAAAGACCCCAAGCCACAGTCATACCCATCGAGCGCCACATCTCGGAACCCTCGCCGGTTCCCACCGCCATCGGGATCATACCCAAAACGGTCGTCAACGTTGTCATCAATACCGGACGGAGACGGGATTTTCCGGCAGTCACTACCGACGTGATAATACCCATGCCACGCTCCCGGCATAAGATCGTATAGTCGATCAGCACGATACCGTTCTTAACCACGATACCCATCAACATGATCACGCCGATCAAAGCCATAACGCCCAATGGTGTCTGCGTGACCGCCAATCCCAATACGATACCTGTAAAGGCGAACGGGATAGAGAACATGATCACGAACGGGTCTACCAACGACTCGAACTGGGCAGCCATCACGATGAATACCAAGATGATGATCAATACCATCAAGATGCCCAAATCGGTAAATGTATCCTGCTGATCTTCGAATGTTCCACCCAACTGCCAACTTACGTCGGATGGGATATCCATTTGTTTCAACTCGTTCCGGGCGGCGGCAACCAAGTCGCTCAATGCCGCTCCCTTACCCGCTACGGCAGATACGGTGATCACACGCTCACGGTCTTTACGCTCGATGGTCGGGGGAGTCATACGTTCCACTACCTTGCCTAAATCACGGATGCGGATGCCTTTGCCCTCATTGTTATAGATCAAAATATTCTCAAGATCCTCTACGGACTCACGGAACTCTGGGGCGTAACGTACCTTGATATCATACTCATCTCCATCCTCACGATATTTTGAAGCGGTGGAACCATTTACACGGTTTCGGAGATACATGGAGGCGGTTGTTACGTTCAGCCCGTTGATGGCCAGTTTCTCCCGGTCGAAGTCGATCTGGTATTCCGGGATATAATCCTCACGGCTGATATTTACTTGCGAGCATCCTTTTACATTTCTCATACGACGGGCGATCTCATTCGCCACGGCATCCGTCTGGGCGAAATCAAAACCATAGATCTCGATGTTAACCGAGGTCTCTCCACCCATAGAACCTTCCTGCCCTCCGGCGAGTACCTCGAATTTCTTGATCTCGCTGTATTGGGCTAAGTCCTGCCGCATCAACTCGCAAATCTCGGTAAGACCTCTCTCACGGTCACCCACGCTAGTCAGGTTTATATTGAACTCGATAATATGCGTACCGTTATTGCTTAGCTGGGCGAAGGTATTATCCGTATCCGCCGTACCTTCCGTGAAGTTACTGATCAGTATCTCCGGATATTTCTCACGGAACTTCTTGTCGATGTCGAGAGCTAACTCACGGGTAATATCCTGCCGTGTACCGATCGGCAACTCAATCGTTATACCGATGCGTGCGTTATCTTGCGTCGGGAAAAATTCCGTCTTGATGACCGGTATCAGCATCATACTGCCGATGAAGATCAGCGTAGCGCCTACGATCACCGTTTTCCGGTGGCGTACGGCCCAGTTCAAGAAGCGTCCGTAACCGCGATCCAAGGCGTTCAATCCCTTTTCGATAGGCGTGAAGAACATCCGGTACAATTTACCCTTCTCCGGTTGCTGGCGTAATAACTGTGAGCAAAGCATCGGGGTCAATGTCAAGGCGCCTACCGTAGAAACGATCATGATGATACTAACGATCCATCCTAACTGCTTAAATAAGATACCCGCCATACCCGTAACCATCGTCAACGGCAAGAACACCGCCAACATCGTAAGGGTGGAGGCGATAACCGAGATAGCCACCTCGTTCGTGGCGTGTACGGCGGCCTGTTTCGGCTGGCTACCCCGCTCGATATGGGTCGTTACGTTCTCCAATACCACGATAGCGTCGTCCACCACCATGCCGATAGCGATAGAAAGTGAGCTCAACGAGATAATGTTTAACGTATTACCCGAGGCCAGCAAATAAGCGAAAGAAGCGATCAAGGAGATCGGGATGGTCAAGATAATGATAAACGTGGCCCTCCAACGTCCCAAGAACACGAATACCACCAACATAACGATGATAAAGGTAATCATGATCGTCTCTTTCAAGCTATCGATCGTATTCAAGATATTCGTGGAAGTATCCATGATTACGTCCAGCTTCACGTCTGAGGGTAAGCTAGCCTGTATCTCTGGAAGTTTCTGGTGTACCTTCTTGGCGATGTTCACCGAGTTCGCTCCGGACTGTTTCTGTATGACGATCATACCACCTTTCGTGCCGTTGTTGAACGTCTCTTGCGCACGTTCCTCGATACTGTCCTCTACACGGGCCACGTCACGCAGATATACGTTCTTTCCGTTCTGGCTACCGATCACTAGGTCTAGCATCTGCTTAGCGTCCGTGAATTCTCCTTGAACACGCAAGGAGTAGGTATTAGAGCCGATATCTACACTACCTCCCGGTGTATTCCGGTTCTCTTGTGCGATGATGGTAGAGATACCTTCGATGGTCTGGCCGTAAGCCTCCAACTTGTACGGGTCGCAGTACACTTGCAACTCACGGATCGGCGTACCGGAGATAGACACGGCACCCACGCCACTGATACGGGCCAATGGGTTGGATACCTTATCGTCCAAGATCTTGTAAAGAGCGTTCGTGCTCTCCTCCGCGGTCACGGAAAGGATCAAGATGGGGATATCATCCGTACCGAACTTGAAAATGATCGGATTCTCTACGTCATCGGGTAGGGAAGACTCCACCATGTCCAGTTTGTCGCGGACATCGTTCGTGGCGACATCGATATCGATGCCATAATTAAATTCCAACGTTACGATCGATATATTCTCACGGGATTGCGACGTGATATGCTTCAAGTCGCTTACGCTATTCAACACGTTTTCCAAGGGCTTCGAAACATTCATCTCGATATCCGAAGCACTGGCGCCGGGATAGGCCGTCATCACCATGATGGTGTTCGTCTCTATCTCCGGAAGCAAGTCCACTGATAACCTGCTTAAGGAAAAAAGTCCGAAGATCACGATCGCCACAAATACAAGGGCGGTCGATACGGGCTTTCTTACCGCTGTTCCATATAAACTCATAGTCTGTTATTCGTTTTCGATTTCAACTTCCATACCGTTCGTCAGGCGGCTTTGCCCGGTGATAACCACTTGGTCGCCATCCTCCACTCCGGATATGATCTCATATTTATCACCCATACGGCGTCCTAGCTCCACCTTCTGGTAGGATACCTTGCCGTCTTTGCATACATAGATATACCGGTCGCCGGCGCCTGATTGTTTTACGATAGAGCGATCCGGAGCCACCACGTGATCCATATGGCCGAAACTCATTGTCACCCGGGCGAACATACCCGGTCGCACTCGCTCATCCGAGTTGGCGATCTTGATCTCCACGGGGAACGTGCGGGTAGCGGGATCGATCGTCGGGTAAACTAAGTTGACTTTACCCTTGAAAACCTCGTCTCCGTACACATCCAGCCGGATGTCTACCTCATGGCCTTTTTTCACTTTCGTAAAAAGACTCTCGGAGACATTCACCATTAATTTGACCGGACGGATTTCCTCTACCGTATAGATGGGGTTTCCGCCGCTGTACATATCGCCGCTATCGTAGTTGCGGGCGGTTACGACTCCGCTGATCGGGCTTAGCAATTGGGTGTTCTCCACCAAGTTTTTATACGTCTCGCGAGCCACTTCCAAGGAAGTCTTTTGGGCATCCCAAGCGGATTTGGAAGCACCGCCTACCTTATACAACTCGTCGATACGTTTGAACTCGATCTCTTGGTTATCCAATTGTATCTTCGCTTGCTTTAGACTTGTAGCGTCCATCTTGGCCAATAACTGCCCGGCTTTTACATGGTCGCCTACCTCGGCGAAGATTTTCTCGATACGGAATGGGGTTTGGGGAGCGATATTATTTTTGATATTCGCTTCCACCGTAGCGGTAAATTCACTGAGTTGCTCCACGTCTTGAACAGAGACCGTCTCCACTTTCACCTTTACTTTCTCATTCTGTGTTTCCGTGGCTTCCTCACTCTTATTACCCGAGCAAGACATCAGCAGGGCCAATGTAGCTATCGGTATTACTTTCAGCATTTGACTTGTCTTCATATAATTGTTCCTAATTATTATCTATTAAACTTTCAATTTTTAATTTTCAATTCATCTGTCCGTTACCTAATACTTTCTCCAGATCCGCCTTCGCTACCATATAGTCGTAGATAGATTGGTTGAAGTTCAACCGGGCCTGCGTCAAGGCAAGTTCGGCATCGTTCATCTCCAGCCATGTACCGGCTCCGGTGTCGTACCGTTTTTGCGAGATCATATATCCCCGTTCCGCTTGCTCGACTCCCTTTTGGGCGGCGTCGAACTTCTTGATACAGGTATTCATATTATCTATGTACTGTTTAACGGCCAACTGCAAATTACGCTTGGTATCGTCCCGTTGCAGGTTTAATTGGTCGATGGAGACTTTCGTCTGCTTTACCTTATAAAATTTACTACCTCCGGAGAAGATAGGAACCGATAACGTGATACCGATCATCGAATAGGGGTTCCATCTGTAATTCTTGAACTTGAAGTCATTGTTCATGGCACTCCATTGATATAGACCGGTCAGCGACAAGGTCGGCAGATAATCGAATTTCTGCATGACCAGCGTCTTTTTTAGCTGTTCCGCCTGAAGGTCTAATTGTTTCAAGTCGGTATTCTCGGATAAGGTTGTATCCGTGGATAGATAGTCGGCGAAGAGGCTGGACTTGAAATCCGTCAGTTGCCCGTCGCAATCGATATTTAAATCCAGATCCATACCCAATAACGCTTTTAACTGCCATTTAGCCAAGGTAAGGGAGTTCTCTGCCTGCAACAGATTAGGCTCTGTATTCTTTACCGTCACATCGGCACGTATCAAGTCGTATTCAGCTACGGTTCCCTGTTCATACTTCCGTTTGATATCCAGATAATTCTCCATGGCATTGTCGTAACTTTGCTTGAATACCCGGTAAGAGTCGCTTGCCAGAAGGACGGCGTAAAAGCTCTTTTTCACTTGGTTCACCATCGCTATCTTAGAAGAGCGAGCTTGCTCCACCGCCAATTCCACGTCTAAGGCCGAGATACTCAAGCTTTTCCATAAGGAGGCGTTCACCAGTGGCATGGAAGCGTTGAAGCCCAAGCTCCAGTTGTTGCTACGTCCTACCTCGAAACCCTCGTCCATACTCGACATGTCCGTGCCTTCGGGCAAGCTGCCGCCTCCCATGTCACCCATGTCGAAATCCATATACATCACCTGTTTCTTCAAGGTACGGTTGTAGTCCCCCGCAAAACTGATCTGCGGAAATAGAGAAGCGTACGAGCCTTTACGTGCGTACTTTTTCTTCTGTATTTCTTTATCGGCAACTTTTACGGTCGGGTTCTCGCTAAGGGCGATCTCTAGCGCTTTCCCAAGATCCAGTTTCAGGGTGTCTTGAGCCAGAACCGGTCTCGCCGCCAGAAAAGGCAATACCATAAATGTGACCAACATCATTTTTCTACTCATCAATAATCGTTTCATTTAGGATAGATTTTGTCTGTGATTAAACTCATTAAGTGTTCGCTATAAATCATAGGATTGTTTGAGATCGAATCGGTCTAGGATCGCTCTTCCCTTCTCGGTACTAATCCCTTTCAGGAATGTGAGGAGGATCGTGTTGTATACCTCGGTGATGGAATGCTTGCAGAAGACATTGGAAGGCCGCAACATCTTCGTCTGCTCTTTCACCAGTAAGGCCATGATCTCGAAGTTGATCCCCTTTTGGAACACGCCCTCTTTAACGCCCCGTGTGAACAAGTCCATACACCTCTTACCCATTCTCGCTTTATTCATCTCTATTTTTTGTTGGGCTTTCGGATATTTCTTCAAGTCCTCGTAAAACTTCTCGTTGAACCATCTCGGGTTTTTCATCATCTCCTCATAGAAGAGCAGGATTACTTCCAAGGCATTGAAAGGTTCTTTTTCCAGTCCTGTCAGATATTGTCCGAGCGATTCGGTATTGTGATCGATCCCCTCGATCAGCAAGGTTTCCTTGTCCTCGAACGACTCGTAAAGTGTACGCTTGGAGATGCCAGCCGCTTTCGCTACATCATCCATACTCACACTCTTGATGCCATATTGAGAAAAAAGATCGAACGCCGTATTAATAATCTGTTCTTTTATCATATTCTTTTTTGTTACGTCAAAAGTAGCCGGGGCAATCTCCGTATACAAGTAAAAAGCGCTGACTCGTCCGTTGGAATCGACCAATGACCGGATATTCCCGTCGAATCTATTCGCAAAGGTCTGATATATTTAGAAAACCAGAAAGGTTTATACTGTTACGGTATTGGTATGGAATGAAACAGGATATTGTCAAAAATTCTTGTTATTCGTTCAATTTTGGATGAAAATTGGTTAAAAACGAAATAGTGGGTGGTCTTTGGCTTTTTATTTCTATCTTTGTCCGAGGTGATAATAAAAATCTACAGATAGATATGAAAAATTTACCTTTAATTGAAGTCACTGAGTTAATCAAGGGAATTGAGTCCAGCGACAACTTTCAAGATGATTTATCGATAGCGGATCTGAATGGAGATTTGATTAATTACGAGGAAAAAAGGCTGGAGCATTCCACCCCGATGCGTTTAAATGCTTTGTTGATGATCTTGGTACAGGAAGGTACTGCCGATATCTCGGTAGACTATATTCCATATAAGATAGAGAAGAATACGTTTATAACCTTGATGCCGACTCATATCATACAGGTATCGAAAGTGAGCAAAGATTTGAGAGGGCGTTTGTTGATCGTGTCCAGATCTTTTCTGGATGGATATACTACCCCGGCAGGGAAAAAGAACTCTATGGTGCATTATATGCAGATCCGTAAGAATCCATGTGCTGCGATGAGTGCCGAGGAGACTGAGCATATATCCGGCCAATTCTCAATCTTACGGGAAAAGATGAAGCTGCGTACCCATTTTTTCCAGAAGGAGGCTCTCCAAAACGCCTTAGTCGGTTTCTTTATCGAGTTGGCTAATATCTTTATGGGTAAGAAGGAGCTGATGACGGCACCTACACTCTCCCGGAAGGAGGAGCTTTTCGAGCAGTTCCTGCAATTGCTTTTCGAGCATTGCAAGGAGCAGCACGTCGTTACTTTCTATGCCGAGAAATTATTTATTACCCCACAGTATCTTTCGCTTATCTTGAAGGAGCTAACGGGTAAATCAGCGAATAAATGGATTGACGACGCCTTGATCGTCGAGGCTAAGATGCTGTTGAAGGCCCCGCAAGCCACGGTTCAGCAAGTAGCGGATATACTCCACTTCTCCGATCAATCCACTTTCGGTAAGTTTTTCAAGAAGCATATGGGTATATCACCCATGGAATACCGGAAATCATAATCCGGTATTTTCTATACGTTTGCGGAACTTATACCAGTTGATCAACTCACAAGCCCCGTAGAAAATGCTGGCTACACCGAAGATTACGAATGTATTTGCCGCCGCCCCGAACGGGTAGGCAAGAATCATTACTCCGGTTATCAAGATCAAAGCCGGCATCAGGTAGAAGCCCAACGGTACATTGCTCCATTTCCTTGCGGATATCAATGAAACCAATTGCTGTACACCGGCAATTACCAATAAGGCTCCGAGTACGTACATTAATATATTCACGAAGAACTCGGGCATGATCACCAACCACGCTCCGAACAGTACGCTTCCCGCTGCCTCGATAGGAAACATCGGTTTTTCCCCGTTCTCGTTTTTCGGTCGGGTGAAATAGCTGAGGATAGCGAATAATCCCGGTAAAATGAATAGTATACCGATCGTGATAACCAGATAGGTTATGGCTGCTTCCGGCCATAATACCAAAACAAACCCTAATACCATCGCGAATGCGCTACGTAAAACTGCGCCATTAATAGATCTCATATGTTTTTATTTTAGATTTCATTTATAATATGACAAAGGTATATATTCTTTCCGACTTTTTTTACCTTTGTGCGCCATAAAGCAGTATCAGGAAAAACATCGAAATATATCCCTCTTGAATGCATGCTTCGCGTAAAAAGACAAACTTGAAATCATCTAACGAATAATAATACTAAAACAAAAAATGAAGCGTATAGTTTTTTTGGATTACGTGCGTGTGTTCGCGTGCTTCCTTGTCATGGTTGTCCACGCCAGTGAAAACTTTTATGGAGCTGAGGGCTCCACGGATATGGTGGGACCGCAATCTTATCTGGCCAATGAGGCTGATCGGTTGTGGGTAGCCGTATACGATGGTTTCTCACGCATGGCGGTGCCATTGTTTATAATTGTCTCCGCCTTTCTTCTTGCGCCGATGAAGGCAGGGCTGACCTCTTGGCAATTCTACCGTCAGCGTTGTATCCGCATCTTACCGCCGTTTTTCATATTTATGATACTATACAGCACTTTACCCTTGCTGTGGGGGCAGATAGATGCCGAGACATCATTGAAAGATATATCGAGAATATTCTTGAACTTTCCTTCACAGGCCGGACATTTGTGGTTCATGTACCCTTTGATCAGCCTCTATTTATTTATACCCGTAATATCGCCATGGTTGAATAAAGCCACGGCGAAAGAAGAGCGTTTTTTCATCGGCTTGTTTCTGTTGTCGACCTGTATGCCCTATCTCAATCGTTGCTTCGGCGAGGTGTGGGGACAATGTTTTTGGAACGAATACCATATACTGTGGTACTTCTCCGGTTATTTAGGATACCTCGTACTGGCACATTATATACATGTCCATCTTACATGGAACCGTTCTAAACGTCTGGTTATCGGAATCGCCTCGATGCTCGTCGGTGCCTTGCTGACGATTTATTCCTTCTATGTCCAAGCGATACCCGGAGTAACTCTTGTCACACCTGAGATAGAGATCGGATGGGCTTTCTGTACGATTAACTGTGTGCTTCTTACGGCGGGTACGTTCCTCGCTTTTACTTGCATAGGCAATTCGAAATCTCCACGACTCATAACAGAGATGTCTAAACTCAGCTACGGTATGTACCTTATGCATATATTTTGGCTCGGATTGTGGGTAACGGTGTTTAAGCACGACTTAGCCTTGCCTACTGTCGCCGCCATACCATGCATTGCGGTAAGTACATTTATCTGCTGTTATGTGACGACAAAGATTATCTCATTAATACCGGGCAGTAAATGGATTATAGGATGAATATAGGATAGCTCTGTCATTTGGCGCGGTTACTTTGTAAACAAGATGATAAGATTACCTGTTATTTGGAAAAAATCGTATATTTACGATATTCAAATAAATCCCGGGTAATAATGATGACGAGAACAGTTTTTATACTTTTGATATCGAGCCTTTGTACGCTAAGTTATTGTACGCTGAGGACCGAGCCTGCTCAAACCGAGGTCTTAACTCCTGTGGATTCTATATCGAAGGATTCCGCTGTGATCGTGGAGACTTTGCCTCCCCGTATCGAAATAGAGAAAGAGCTGCTTTACGATAAGCATACTTTAGAAGATACTTACCCCTATAAAGATACGACACGGGAGTTCCAGTGGGAGAAAATGAAAGTAAGATTATCCTTATTGGAGTCGATCCAAAAGGAGCCGTCTCAATGGGCGATCTTGCAGAACTATAAAAACAGGAATGGAGAGGCTCCTCTTGTAAAAGTCTTCAAGAGAGATGCCTATAAGAGGGTTTCCGATACGCTTGGTGTAGAACGCTATCAATCCGTCCCGCTTTATTTGCTGACTGATACCGTGACTCCCGAGATCTATGGACGTGACGGTAGCTTAGTCCGTATCAAGGCGATGGATGAGGATTCTAAATTCGCTCGTATACAAACCGTGTACGATGGGGAGGAGGAGTGGTATGCTCCGAAGAAATATATCAAGCAAATAGGGGATACGGTAGTCTTCGATAAGGCGATCTTCGTGGATCGTCACAACCAGAATATCGCAACCTTGGAGCACGTCGGCTCGAAATGGTTGGTTCGTAGCATGAACCCTGCGACTACCGGACAGCATCGTCCTCCTTATGCGCAGGAAACCCCGTTGGGAATGTATGTTCTCCAAGAAAAAAAGTCTCGCATGATCTATTTGGTAGACGGTTCCAAGGAGACAGGTGGATTCGCTCCTTATGCCAACCGTTTTACGAATGGGGCGTATATCCATGGCGTACCGGTCAACGCTCCTCGTAAATCGTTGATCGAATATAGTCCTTCGTTGGGAACGACACCCCGGTCTCATATGTGTGTGAGAAACGCGACTTCGCATGCGCAATTTGTTTATGATTGGGCGCCTGTTAATGAGACGATTGTTTTTGTATTAGAATAAAAATCATAACTTTGCGGCGTTATTGTTTTTTAGTATGCGAAGGATTTTCTTGTATTTGTTTTTTATTGTCTTGTCTGTAGGTTCAATTTCAACCGGTGGCGTTTTGCGTGCCCTATCTCCGGAAACGGGATCAACGTCTGTGGCGGTTATGGGGCGCCAATTATATGAGGAGATGCGATTGGATCAATGGGTTTGTTTCGATGCGTTTATGCAGGGGCTTAGAGGTTCCGAGAAGATTGATCGGAAAAATAAGGATATCCTTACATTGATCGATTTCTCTAAACCTTCTACGGCGGAGCGTATGGTTGTATTGGATATACGGCAAAAGAGAATACTTTACACCTCTTTGGTTTCTCACGGTAAGAATAGCGGAGGGAATTATGCGACCTCTTTCTCGAACGAGAACGGTTCCCACAAAAGCTCTTTAGGATTTTATCTGACGGAAAATACGTACCAAGGCCGGAATGGCTATTCGCTTATCCTAAATGGATTGGAAAAAGGAATAAATGATTTGGCTAAGCAAAGGGCGATTGTAATTCATGGCGCCTCTTATTCCGATCCTTCTGTGGTAGCTTCCTCGGGTCGGTTAGGACGTAGCTTTGGTTGCCCTGCGTTGCCTGTATCTGTCAGTAAGCCAATTATTAATACGATAAAGAATGGAACCCTTTTATTTATTTACGCCAACGATAAGAACTATCTGACGCAAAGTTCCATTCTATCCACTCAACAAGAAAATGATATTTTTTATGAAAAAAGTTACCGAAAAGTTTTGTAGTTTAAAATAAAGGCGTACCTTTGCACCGCAATCAGAGATAAACACTATGAATTGCAAAACGGGGTGTAGCGCAGTCCGGTTAGCGCACCTGCTTTGGGAGCAGGGGGTCCCAAGTTCGAATCTTGGTACCCCGACTTAGAAAAAGGGAAATGGTTGGTATTCAACTGTTTCCCTTTTTTTGTGTCCTGCCCTTAAATCTAAAGGATAGTCAACGATTGTAATCAAAACAATTGTTCGTATCTTCAAGTAAAAAACATTCTTCTTACTATATACAAATATAATTACTATCTCATCTATTTCCAGATTATCGCCGTGGAATATATAGACCACGTCGTGATTTGTATATTCCACGTCTTGATCTGTACAGACCACGTCGTGGTTTGTAGAATTATACAGTATGCGCATAAAAATTCATAGGCTATCGAGCAAGAATTCATATAGGAGCGGAGCGTTTTTTGCTTATGGAGAAGAGGAGACGCTCTTACGTGTCAAAGTGGGAATAGTGTCAAACAATTAGACAGCGTTGTCAAAATATTGGACAGTTCTAAAAGAATGGCTTTTTGTTATCTGGTTATTGTTTAGCTGTTTATGTGTTTTGGCACGTTCTTTGCTATTATTTTAAGTAGAAAATAATAGAGCAATGAAACAAATATTACTTACAACAGTTCTTTCTCTCAGTTTCGCTACCGCGACGGTGGCCCAAGAGAAACTTTGGACTTTGGATGAATGTATGCGCTATGCCGTGGAAAACAGCCCATCGGTTAAAAAGCAAGTTTATACATCAGATACGTATAAGGCGGAACGGAATGCCGCTGTAGCTTCTTTTTTCCCGGCGGCATCGGCTAAGGTCGGAGCGCAATATAGTTTTGGCCGTTCGATTGACCCTGCGACCAATACCTATGAGAATACTTCTACGTTTAATAATAACTATGGCCTCGACGCTTCTATTCCTATTTTTACGGGCGGACAGCTGATCAATCAATGGTTGATGGCAAAATCCAATCGCCGTATGGGAGTTAATGACATCCAGAAAGCGAAAGATGATTTAGCGATGAAAACCATGCAGGCTTATATGGATGTGGTATATTATAAAGGAACGATTCGTATGGCGGCCGAGAAATTGGAGGAGAGTAACCGTACCTTATATAAGACTCGCCGGCAAGAAGAGCTGGGTTTGAAAGGGAAAGCGGATGTAGCTCAATTCGAGGCTCAAGTAGCGGCCGATGATTATACATTGACCCACCAGCAGAATCTTTTCAATACGGCCTTGCTTACCTTGAGGGAATGTATGAATTATCCATCTGATTTAGAACTGGAGGTGGATACTTTATTACCGGATATCAATTATGTTCCGGAAGTAGAGAACGTGGCGGAGATTTTCGCTTATGCGTCCGGGAATAACCCTACCGCCTTGCAAGCCGAGTATCAATTAACGCAAAGTAAATACCAATATCGTATTTATAAAGGAAAGTTGCTGCCGAGTATTTATTTGAATGCCGGAATCTCTACGAGTTATTTCGAGAACCTGAAGTCTGATAATGCCCCGGAAGGTTTTAAGGATCAGTTTAAGAATAACCGTGGTGAATATGTCTCTTTTAGCCTTAGCTTCCCCTTATTCGATGGTTTGAGCAGATTAACGAACGCTCGTCGTTACCGTAACAATATGCGGATCGCACGGGAGACAAGAACAGAGGTCTTTCGCCAGTTGCAGACAGCGGTAGAGCAATCCGTCTTGGATCGTGAGGGATACGCTAAAGAGGCCATACAGATGGATAAGAAGGTGAGATCGGATGAGTTGGCTTATCGTGTGACCCTACGGAAGTACGAGGAAGGCCTGATGAGCACGCTGGATGTACAGACAAGCGCGAATACGCTGTTGGAGTCCAAGGCCAATCTGCTTCAAAAGCGATTGATGTACTTATTGAAAAGCAAGTTGGTAGATTATTATAAGGGCAAGCCTCTTATCAATGAATAAGAATTGAGAACATAGAATTTAGATGATAATAAAAAATATAGAATACGATGGATATACAATTAGAGAAAAAGAAAGGTCTTCAGAAGAAGCATATTCCTTATGTAGCGGGTGGCGTGTTGTTCGTTATCTTGTTGGGATGGATTATCTTTGGTGATCATGCTTCTACGTTGAAAGTGGACGCGAGAGGGATTAGCATCGGTAATGTGACCCGTGAGCAATTCAATGACTTCTTTCGTATGGATGGTCAGGTGCAACCTATCACGGTCGTGCAGCTTAGCCCCGAGGAGGGCGGTATCGTGCAGGAGAAAGTCGTGGAAGAGGGCGCCCAAGTGAAGAAAGGCGATATTATTGTTCGTCTGAGCAACTCAAATCTGGATTTGCAGATATTGAACGCTGAGGCCGAGTTGGCGGAGAAGCAGAACTTCCTTCGTAATACGCAGGTTACCATGGAGCAGGATAAGCTGACCAATCAGATGGAGAAACTTCAATACGATATGGACATGAACCGGGCCCGCCGCTCGTTCAACCAACAAGAACAGTTGTATAAAGAGAACTTGATCGCCAAGGAGGATTATCTGAAAGCGAAGGAGGACTTCGAGTTAGCCTCTCAAAAGCACGCCTTGATTACCGAGCGCTTGCGCCAAGACTCTATCTCCCGCACGATCCAGATGGATGAGATGGAGGCCAGCTTGGCGAACATGCGGAAGAATATCCTGTTGATCCGTGAGCGTAAGGAAAACTTGAATGTCCGTTCCCAGATCGACGGTGAGTTGGGACTGTTGGATGTCGTATTGGGGCAAAGTATCAATCCGGGACAAAAGATCGGCCAGATTAACGACCTTTCCGATTATAAGATTGAGGCCATGATCGACGAGCATTATATAGACCGTGTGAAACCGGGCTTAAGTGCCGCTTTCGAGCGTCAAGGCTCGTCTTTCGACTTAACGGTGCGCAAAGTTTATCCCGAGGTTCGTGATGGTAAGTTCCGTACGGATTTCGTTTTCACGGGTGAGCGTCCGGATAATATCCGTAGTGGACAGACCTACTATATCAACTTGGAGCTGGGGCAACCTACCGAGAGTATCATTATCCCGAAGGGAACTTTCTTCCAGAGCACGGGCGGAAGCTGGATATTTGTTCTTGATCCGGATGGAAAGAAAGCTTACAGGCGTTCTATCAAGATCGGTCGTCAGAACCCGCAATATTATGAGGTTCTTGAAGGTCTGGAAGCCGGTGAGAAGGTGATTGTGTCCAGTTATGAGAGTTATAAGGATAATGAAGTGCTGGTGCTGGAATAAAATCGATATAATATGAAAAACATACTAATCGCCATTCGTTCCATTTTTAAGAAAGGGCGGCATAACGTGATGAAAATCGTATCGTTGGGAATCGGTTTAGCGGTAGGTTTGGTATTGATCGCTAAAGTCTATTTCGAACAATCGTATGATGATTTTTATCCGGATAGAGACCGGGTCTATCAAGTATGGGCGAAATACCAGCAAAATGGAGGGGAGTTGAAGGATTATCCGCAAACAAGCGGTGGCATCGCTCCAACTATGCAACAACAGATACCCGAGATTGAGACCGTCACCCGATACACGAGTTTTGGAGACTGGACCTTTACGATGACCGACACCAAGATGAAATACTCCGGTCGTTGTATCATAGCGGATAGTTGTTTCTTTGATATTCTTCCTCGTCCTATGCTGATCGGAAATGCGAAAGAGGTTCTTTCTACCCCGATGTACGTGTTGGTATCAAGTCGTATAGCGAAAAATATCGGGGGCGATGTTATCGGGAAAAACTTCACGGTAGACAGTTCGCCGGGACGTACTATGACTATTGGTGGCGTTTTTGAGGAAGTTCCGGAAAATTCTCATTCCCGTTACGATGTGATTGTTTCTATGGCTTCGGCGGGTCGGTTCATGTGGGAGGGTTCGCCTACTAATATGTTGGGAAATGATCGTTACATAAGCTACGTGAAATTGCACAAGGGGGTGAATCCTTTAGCTTTGGAGGAACAGGTGCATACGTTCGTGAATTCTTATTTCCCTCCGGAGGAACAGCAAAAGACAGGGTTTAACATTGGTTTCTCGTTTCATGAGCTGGATGGCTTACACAAGGAGTTGCCGCAAGTCAAGCGAATGACATGGATACTTTCCTTACTGGCCTTCGCTTTGATCTTCACGGCGGTGATGAACTATATCTTGATCGTGATATCCTCTATCGTAAATCGTTCGAAGGAGGTGGCTGTCCATAAATGTTATGGGGCAAGCGAGAATAATATTCATGGTATGATGTTTGGTGAGGCGTTGGTACATATAGTGCTTTCACTGATCTTGGCCTTATTGTTGATCCTTGCGTTTAGAGGTACGGTAGAGGAGTTGTTGGCGACTTCGTTAGATTCCTTGCTCTTGTCTAATGGTAGCTTGGTCTTGCTAGGGATATGTATCTTGGTGTTTTTCGTATCTGGTTTTATGCCGGGATCATTATACGCTCGGATTCCGGTGGCCTCCGCTTTCCGTAATTACCGGGAGAATAAGCGTATCTGGAAGAAAGCCTTGTTGCTTGTCCAGTTTGTAGCCACGGGCTTTTTGGTGACGATGCTTGTTTTCGTTGCCCGTCAATATACGTTTATGGTGAACGATCGTCCGGGATATGCCTATGAGAACCTTGCCTACTGCGGGTTAGCTGGCGTGGACTCTACCTCTCGTGCCAAGATTCTGGATGAGGTGATGCGGCTTCCGGGGGTCGTTGCGGCTACCACCGTCTATCAATTGCCTTTCGAGCATGCTTCCGGTAATAATATTCTTTTACCGGGTGAGACTCAAGAGCTTTTTAATATCGCCGATCTCTATTGGGTAGGTAACGGATATTTGGACATGATGGAGATTCCCGTGATCCAAGGCCGCTCGTTCACGGAAAATGTGACCAATTCAAGAGAGGTGATGGTAGACCGCCGTTTCGTGGAGAAAATGAAATTGGTAGCGGGCTGGACGGATGATGTGATCGGGAAGGATATCTGCGTCACCGAACATAGCAAATGGAATGAGGAGCCATTCACGATTTGCGGTGTTTATGAGAATATTCGTCTGGGAGGAATCTCGAACCAAGATATGCGGCCTTCCGTATTATTCTATACGCATAAGCCCATGTATACCTTGCAGGTGAAGTTCCATGAGCTGAACAACGATAGTATGGCTCGTTTACAGCAGAAGATATCCGAGACATTTCCGGATCGTGAACTGAACGCTATCTCTTTCCGTTCCGAGATCATGGATCTATATAAGGACTCCCGTCAATTCCGTGATTCCGTGATGATCGGAGGTTTGGTCACGCTTCTTGTTACGTTGATAGGACTTATTGGCTATACGAATGATGAGGTGAGCCGTCGTCGTAAGGAGATAGCGGTTCGCCGGGTGAATGGGGCTACCTTATGGGATATATTGAGGTTGTTCATAAAGGATATCGGATATATCTGTATCTATGCGGTCATATTAGGCGGTGGTATAGCATACTTTGTCTTGCAAAAGTGGCAAGAGCAATTCACGGAGAAGGTTCCTTTGTCATGGTACATATTCTTGGGTTGCGGCGTATGTGTCTTATTGATTATATATTCCGTGGTTTGTCTGGATGCCCGCAAGACGGCTAATGATAATCCGGTGAACTGCTTGAAATCGGAGTAATTGAAAATTTATAATTCATGAATAATTTATTGAACTTTAAGTCCTTTTTAAAGTTCCTTGGAAGGAATAAGGCTTATACGCTGATAGACGTGTTTGGTCTGTCTGTATCGTTGATGTTTGTGTTATTGATAGCGGTCTATACGGTACAGGAGATGTCTACAGATAAATTCCATACCAAGGCGGATCGTATCTATCTGGTCGGGAATGAGAATTGGATGGCCACCGGAGCCGCCATTCCTTATAAGATAAAGGAACGCTATCCGGAGGTAGAGAAAGTTTGCCCGGTAGTGGCAGATAATTCAAGCAATATAGTTGTAGTTTCCGGTGATCGGAAACTAAAGGCGAACGTGATGTTTGCGGACTCCACGTTCTTCGATTTCTTTGATTTCCGGCTGTTACAAGGCACTCGTGAGCAAGCGTTGGCCGCCGGGAACTATGCGGTGGTCTCTTCTTCGTTCGCCCGTAAGATGTTCGGAAGGGATGATCCGATGGGACGGCAGTTAGTGGTGGGAGATACCATATCGGCTACTATAAACGGGGTGGTGGAGGATTTACTTCATTCCTCTATTCCCGAAGCGGATGTGATCGTGCGTTGGGAGCAGGTTAGCTGTTTTAACCCCAGCTTAGCCCCGGATCAGTTGGGGAATGCCGGAAGTACATCGGCTTTTGTCTTGGTGCGTGAGGGTAGTGATTTCCCTTCTCGTGCGGAGGATATGGCCCATTGGTTCAAGGAGTTTTATTGGCCGTATCAATATGGGACGGCAAAGGAGGTACGCATATTGCCGCTTAGTGAGCAGTATTTTGCGAAAGCCGCTTCTTACTCTTCTTTGCGAAAGGGAGATTGGCGTTTCGTGATCGTGCTGATGTCCGTAGGTTTCCTTATCTTGATTTTCGCGGTCATTAATTATATTAACTTGACGGTCGCCCAAGCGGGTTTCAGGGCGAAGGAGATGGCTACCCGGCGCCTTTTGGGTTCTTCACGGGGCGAGTTATTCATGCGCTTGATGCTGGAGTCTACTTTGCTTACGTTTATTTCTTTGGTTATTGGGGTTCTCCTTGCTTTGGCGGTCGTGCCGTTTGTCAATGATTTATTGCAGACACGTGTCGATATGAATGTATTGGGTAGACCTGTCTGGCTATTGGCTTTGGTTTCATTAACGGTTGTCGTGGGAGTTTTATCCGGCTTACTGCCTGCTATCATTATTTCTTCTTCTAAACCGATCGAGGTGGTAAGGGGTACGTTCCGAGCTAAGACGAAAATGGTATTCAGTAAGTTCTTTATCGTATTCCAGAATGTGATCACGATCACGATGATCGCCGCCTCTATCACGATGGTTTGCCAGATCGTTCATATGATCAACGCTCCTGTCGGATATAAAACGAAGAATTTATTGGCTATGCGGTCGGTGGATGAAAGGCAGTTATCCGCTTTTGTCGGTGAGTTGAAAGGTTTGTCATGCGTAGATAGGGTCGGGAAGACTCAAGGATTGCCTTTATTCGGTAGTAATAATTGGACTTCTACTTATCAGGGGCAAAATATATCTTTTCAGCAATTCGTTATGGATAAGGATTGTTACGATATGCTGGGATTGGAGATTTTGCGTGATAACCACTTAACGACAGAGGGCTGGTTCCTAAATGAGCAAGCGATGCGTGAGATGAACTTATCGGAGGATGCGACCTCTTTTATGTTGGATAGGCACGAAAGGCCGATAGCGATAGCGGGTATCGTCCGGGATTTCTATTGCTTTGGAAATGTGACGACAGGGATGAACCCTGTCATGTTCCGTTTCTTGAAAGATAATGAAGCTCCTTGGATGATTTTGATCGAGACACAAGGTGATCCTTTCGCCGCAAAGGAGGCTATCGGTAAAGTATATGAGAAAGTGACCGGACTTGAGTTTGAGGCTTTCTTCATGGATGAGAGTTTACAAAACTCATTCGACTCGCAAATCCGTTTGGCAAAGATCGTGATCGTATTCTCGATAATCGCCATCCTTATTTCTTTGCTAGGCTTATTGGCGATGTCCACTTACTTTATCCAACAGCGTTTGCAAGAAGTATCCGTACGAAAGGTATTTGGTTCCAGCAACCGGCAGATATTGGTTAAGCTCGTATTCACGTTCTTGAACTATGTGTTGATCGCTTTCGTGATCGCCATACCTATTATTATGTACTTTATGAAAGATTGGCTGTCCGACTATTCGTATCGTATCGGTTTAAGTCCGCTGATATTTATCGCCGCCGGCTTATTCTGCCTCATGATCTCGTTTGTCTCTGTCTTTTTCCAGAGCTACCGGGCTGCCACATCGAATCCGGTGGATAGCTTTAGGCATAGGCTTTAGTAACTTTTAAAAGGAAATATCATGAACTCAATCGTACGAAATTTCGTTTTTGTGATCAGTCGTTTTAAAATGGCTAGTTTCTTGAATGTAGCAGGATTATCTGTGGCTTTTACAGCTTTCTTGATCTTGTTCATGCAAGTTCGTTACGAGTGGGGATACGATCGTTTCCATAAGCATGCCGACCGGTTGTATCGCTTGGAGATCGTTCACAATAATAAAGGGGCGCAAGTCGTATTGAACCGCCCGCTTATCGATCGGTTCTTGGCCTCCTCTCCACATATTGAGGAGGGGGCGCTAATCAATCGGTGGGGCGATAAGAAGTATATCACGGTGGATCGGGATGGTGAGCGGATGACTTTCCATGAGGAGCTCTATGCCTGCTATCCCTCCTATGCCCGTGTTTTCAACTTTGATATGGTGGAAGGTGAAGCGGCGGCGTTGGAGGAGAAGGGCCGGGTATTGATACCGGCAAGTATGGCTCATCGTTTCTTCGGCAATCATCCGGCGGTCGGGCAAGTCTTGATCGGAGAGGGGTGGACGTCCGAGGTGGGAGGTGTCTACCGGGACTTTCCCTCCAACTCGATCGTCAGTAATGCGGTCTATCGGCGCATATCGGACAAGGAAGGCGCAGGCGCTTGGATGCAAAATAATTTTGAGTGTTATCTCCGTCTGGATAATCCGGCCTCCGCTCCGGATGTCTTGGCTGGTTTCGAGAAAAATTTCCGCCACGACGAATGGAATTGGAAAACGAGACAATTGCGCTTGACTTCTCTGCCGGATATCTATTTTAAGACTGACACGAGCTACGATTCACAGAAGCAAAAGGGGAGCTATGCCCAGCTTCAAGCGCTATCTGCTATCGCTATCTTGATCGTATTGATAGCGGTCATTAATTTCATGAACTTCAGCAATGCTTTGGTGCCGGTCCGTCTGCGGGGCATCAACACGAGGAAGGTATTGGGGAGTCCGGTATCGGCGCTCCGGATGGCCGTGGCTTCGGAGGCGGTGGGGATGTGCCTGTTGTCTTACCTGATCGCTTTGCTGCTGGTTCGCCTGTTGTCGAAGACCGGGTTTGTGGATTTGGTCAGTGGAGGCATTTCCTTGGAGGGGCAGATGCCCTTGTTGATCGCCTGTGGAGGCTTTGTGTTGCTGATCGGACTTATCGCTGGTTGCTGGCCGGCTTGGTATATCACCTCTTTCTCTCCGGCACTGGTGCTGAAAGGAAATTTCGGCTTATCTCCCAAGGGGCGCTCATTCCGCAATGTGTTAGTAGGATTTCAGTTCGTGGCCTCTTTTATTTTGGTTATAGCGGCTTTGTTTATCACGTGGCAGAATTACAATATGCTTCATACGCCGCTTGGATTCGATAGCGAGCGGATTGTCACCGTAAAGCTAAACCGTAATCTGAGCAGGCAACCGGAGAGCGTGCGTCAGCGGTTGGGGCAACTCTCCTCTGTCGAGGCCTTGTCGTTTACCTCAAGAGTGCTTGGCGCTGAGGATAATTACTCCGGCTGGGGACGTACCTACGTGGATGAGGATATCCAATTCAAGGTGGTGCAGGCAGACTCGGAGATTGAGCGGGTATTGGCCCTTCCTATTCTGGAGGGTCGGGGATTCCTGCCGGAAGACCAGTTGAGCGATGGCACTTATTTGTTCAATGAGGAAGCGAAACGGACCTATGGGCTGAAAGCGGGAGATCCAATCCGGTTGGACTGGGGAGATTTACATCGTAGGGAGAAGATCGCCGGTTTCGTGCCTGACCTGAAATATAACTCGTTCCGGGATAAGCTGGAGCCGTTCGCCATCTTTGTCGGAAAAGATATTATGGCTGGGACCTTGACGAACCTGATGATCCTTGTTCGCCCGGGGACGGACTACCGTCAACTCTCGCTAGACATAGAGAGCTCCTTGCGGGAACTAGATCCTGATTATCCCCTTGATATCCATTTGTTCAACAATATCCAAGAGAACTTGTACCAGAAAGAGCTGCTACTTGGCAAACAAATCTTGTTCTTCAGCTTGATTGCCGTATTTGTGTCTTTGGTAGGCGTATTTGGTGTTGTCTTGTTTGAGAGCGAATATAAACGGAAAGAGATCGGTATCCGGAAGGTATTTGGCGCTACCGTGATGGACTTGTTGCGGAAGCATAACCTATCGTATCTATGGATCGTCATGATCTGTTTCGTGATCGCCTCGCCGATCGCTTGGTACGGCATTGAGCGCTGGCAAGAGAATTTCGCCTTGAAGGCTCCGCTCCATTGGTGGATTTTCCTCTTGGCTTTCCTTGCCATTACGATCATCACGTTGCTCACGGTTACGATCCAGAACTACCGGGCTGCCAGCACGAATCCCGTGGACAGCATCCGGCAGGGATGTTGATATCGGCCCTTCAGATCCCGAACAAGAACGGTAACGGTTTGCTGTCCTTGAAATCTTTGGCGGTGTTTCCGGCGTAAATCTCGCCGTCTGTGAGCGTTAGTTTCTTGATAGGTGTACCTGCCTTGAAGTCCAAGCTCTTGAAATCTACCCAAAAGATATCCGGGCTTAAAGTAGACTCGAAGTAATATACCTTATTCTTCTGGTCGGCTACCGTACGCCAGCGGGTAGAGGAGATATTCGGTTGATCCGGGGTCGTGATTCCCAGAGGTACCGATACGTTACGCATTACGCTGAATACCCCGGCTACCGCTTCCCGGAAATTACTTGTCTGCGGGATGGCGTGGATATAGAAAGAGGCACGCACGAAACGATCGGAAGCTCGGTTCGTACCCGGCAACATGACTAAGCCGCCTATCTGTTGCCAGTAATCGTTTAAGGTTAGTTGCTTATCGTATGTAGGGGAATTCGTCATGACTTGGCATTCCCGTCCCTCGTGGATAACCAAGTTCCCGTTCAGGTATTCGAAGATAGCGCTATTTCCTGAAGCGTCCGAGATCGAGAGATGCAAGGTCGATTTCGCCCCGTTCGGGAGATCCGGATCGTCGATGCGGAAGACCTCCTTGCTTAACTCGGCAACCGCCTCATCTACCGTGGCGAAATTATCGAGTACATACTGCGTCCAGATGCTAAGCCCCATAACCGGGCGGTTATCGTCCGGTCGGAAATAAGATGACTCGGTGAGGAACAATAGGTTGGCTACAAGTCCCTTCTCGTTCATGCCGTCGCACGTACCGATATCATACCCGGCGGTCACCACGCTTCCGTATTTCGAGGTCCATTGGATGGTATTATCGGATATCGCCCCCCTTCTTTGCACGCCCCGGGGGAAGAGGTAAAGGTTGGATTGCGGGTCCTCTTTCCAATCCATGGTACGTCCGGTTACGACCATATTGTCCGGCCCGAGGTAAACGGCCCTTGTACACGCCTCGCTTCCCGTAGGGTTCATGAACATGAGCAAGCCGGCGAAAAGAGAGGCCAGTGTTAAATTCTTTGATTTCATAAGATCTATATTATTAGGATAATCTATTTATGAAACAAGTGGCTTTAAGGAATGTTTAGGGATGGTTTAGAATGATATACGAGATACGGAGCCGTGTGAGTAGCCCCAATTTCGTTTTTAGGCTTTCATATCGTCGAGGATGCGGAAGCGTTGGGTATGGGAAGCCAACGATGCGATTTGATCTCCTTGGACGATAAATAAGTGCGGTTTCTACTGTGATAAAAACATTTAATAACATCCTTTTTATCGGGCTTATTACCTTAAAGGCGTTATCTTTGCCCATGAATAAATAACAGTTTTGGGAGTACAAACTAAAAACAATTTGATTATGTTCTCAGGTATTGTAGAAGAAGCGGCTCAGGTAGTAGCCCTCCAATCCGATAAAGGAAACCTTCATCTGACGATGAAGTGCTCATTCGTGAATGAGCTGAAAATAGATCAGAGCGTGGCTCACAACGGCGTTTGCCTTACGGTGGTAAGCATGACGGAAGATACGTATACGGTTACCGCTATCAAGGAGACCTTGGAACGTTCGAACCTCGGGAACCTGAAAGTGGGCGATAAGGTGAACTTGGAGCGTAGCATGTTGATGAACGGCCGTCTGGACGGGCATATCGTACAGGGGCACGTGGACCAGACCGCCGTTTGTGCGGAGGTGAAGGAGGCGGACGGCAGCTGGTACTATACGTTCGAGTACGCTTTTGATAAGGAGATGGCCCGGCAGGGGTATATGACCGTGGAGAAAGGCTCCGTTTGCGTGAACGGCGTCAGCCTGACGGTATGCAACTCCCAGCAAAACAGTTTCCAAGTCGCTATCATCCCTTATACGCACGATAACACGAACTTTTGCCAGATCGAGAAAGGTACGGTAGTGAACCTAGAGTTCGATATTGTCGGGAAGTATATTAGCAAGATGATGCAGTTTAAATAAGGTTCGAAGAATTTCCTATCCATAAAAGGCTTTAGCGGCATCTGATGATCCCGGCTAGAGCCTTTTCTATCTACAGACAATCTTAATTCCGTGCGTGTACGATTAAAAACGTTTTAAGTAAATTTTCACTAACCAAAACTATCCTTGGTATGTTTATTGTTATATAATTATTATGAGAAAAATAGACTAAACATATCAGATTATGGCCTATATCGATTATTACAAGATTTTGGGGGTGAACAAGGACGCTTCTCAGGATGATATCAAGAAAGCCTATAAGAAGTTGGCTCGGCAATATCACCCTGACTTGAATCCGAACGATCCCGACGCCCATCGTAAGTTTCAGGAGATCAATGAGGCGAACGAGGTGCTTAGCGATCCGGAAAAGCGTAAGAAATACGACCAGTACGGGGAGAATTGGAAACATGCGGATGAGTTCGAGGCTCAACGGAAGCAGTACGGCCAGCAAGGTGGCGGCTTTGGCGGCGGCTTCTCGAACGGTGGAGGTACGTATTGGTCTTCCTCCGGCGATGATGGAGAGTTCTCGGATTTCTTTGAGTCTATGTTTGGTTCCCGCCGGGGTGGCGGTGGCCGTTCTAATCATGGGTTCCGTGGACAGGATTACACGGCCGAATTGCACTTATCCTTGATGGATGCGGCCAAGACACATAAGCAGGTGATCACCGTGAACGGCAAGAACCTGCGTATCACGGTTCCCGCCGGCGTAGCCAACGGGCAAACCATTAAGCTGAAAGGCCAAGGTGGGCCGGGCATGAATGGAGGCCCTGCCGGTGATTTGTACATCACGTTCATTATCCCGGACGACAGCCGTTTCAAACGGGTGGGAGACGATCTGTACCTGACCGTCCCCTTGAACCTCTATACGGCGGTCTTGGGTGGCGAGCAGATTATCGATACCTTGGATAGCAAGGTGAAACTGAAAGTAAAAACGGGCACGCAAAACAATACGAAAGTCCGGTTGAAAGGTAAGGGATTCCCTGTTTACAAGAAGGAGGGGCAGTTTGGTGACTTGATCGTCACGTACTCGATCGAGGTGCCGACCAACTTGACAGAGAAACAGAAGGAATTGTTCCGGGAAATACAAAGTCTAAATTAAAAACAGGTGTATTATGCAAACAGATTTAGTTATTGTCAGTGAATACTGCCAGAAATGCCATATAGACCCTTCGTTCATCATTTTGCTGGAAGAGGGAGGTTTGATAGACATTAATATCACGGATGGAGAGAGGTATCTCTTCTCTTCCCAGCTCCGTGATCTGGAACAATACACACGTATGTATTACGACTTGTCTATTAACATCGAGGGAATCGAGGCCATTCATCATATGCTGGACCGGATGCGGAATTTGCAGGCGGAGATACAATCGTTGAGAAACCGTCTGCATTTATATGAACCATTCGGTTTTGATACGATCGAGAATCTCTAGTGTCAAATTGCTGCTAAACAAGGCTTCACTGCCCGATAGTGAAGGGCGTACGCAAACAAATTGAAAATATTTCTTGAAAATGTTTGGAAGTTTGGAATGTAATATATACCTTTGCACTCGCAATCAAGAAATGATAGCGACTATATCGCGGAGTGGAGCAGTGGTAGCTCGTTGGGCTCATAACCCAAAGGTCGTAAGTTCGAGTCTTGCCTCCGCAACTAAAAAGTCTTCAAGTCATTGACTTGAGGACTTTTTCTCTATTCAATCAAGCGATCGGGCGATGCGACCCCGACGGAAACGAATAATAAGCTATGCTTATTTCTTCCGTAAAGGCCCTTTGTTCTTCCAGAATCCCAATTTATAATAGATATAGGTGATTGTAAGCCCGATGCAAAGGCTGGCGCCAATGGCCCACCAGATACCGCTCCGTCCCCAGATAGAGCTAAACCAATAGGCGAGGGGAATGCGTATCAGCCAAAGACAAGTGATGCTTACTGCCATCGGGAACAGGGTATCGCCAGCTCCCCGTAATGCCCCGTTGAAGACGTTCAAGCCGCCGTGCACGACAAAGAATCCTCCCATGATCAATAAATATTCCTTGCCAATCCGGATCACCTCCGGGTCCTTGGTGAAAGCCAGCATCATCTTGTCCCCGAAGAAATAGATGGCCGTGAAGGTTGCTAGACCCAGCAATAGGTTGACAAGCATGGCGAATCGTACCCCGTCACGTACCCGGTCCAAGTGCCCAGCTCCGATGTTTTGCCCGCAGAAAGCAGCTAGCGCCCCAGAGAGGGTCAATACCGCTTGGATGATGATCGTGTCGATCTTTCCCGCTGCCCCGTAAGCGGTGAGCGTATCCGTGCCGAAACTGTTCACGATCCCCAGCAAGGCAATCAATCCGAGCGAGATGGCACATTGCTGTACGCTGGAGGGAAGCCCGATGCGGAGCCCTTCCTTGAACAGTCCCATATCGAACAATAAATCCTGTTTCTTGATAGAGAGCAGGGGATGGGTGTTGTTCACGTAGCCTAGGGCCACGCACATGCCGATCCCTTGGGCGATCACCGTAGCCCGTGCCGCCCCTTCGATCCCCCATTTGAAAACGACAATGAAGAGTAAATCCAAGGCGATATTCAAGATCGTGGTAAGCAGGATAAACAGCATGGGGCGCACGGACTCCCCGACACCCCGCAATATGGAGATAATGCTATTGAAAGTGACGAACAAGAACGTACCCCCTACATAAATCCTGAAATAAGCGACCGCCTGCGGGATCACGTCCTCCGGCGTGTTCGTCAGCCTGAACATCGGCTCGGCAAAAATAATCCCCGCTATGGACAGCAATACCCCTGCGACCAACATGAAGATAAAGAAAGATGAGAAGGCTTTTTGCACCTTATCGAACTCCTTCGCCCCGAAAAACTGCGAGATCACCACCGACGTTCCGCTTCCGATACCGATCACCAGCGAGATAATAAAGTAATAGATGAAGAAGGAAGCCGATACCGCCGCCAACGACTCTTTCCCTAGAAACTGCCCGACAATGACGCTGTCGGTCACGTTATAAAGTTGTTGCAGCAGATTGCCGATCAGCAAAGGGAAAGCGAAACGCAGGATCACCTTCCATACCGCCCCACTCGTCAAATCCCTATTTCCTGTATTAATTTTCAATTCTCAATTCTCAATTTTCAATTCCCTATAGGTCTTTCAGCAGGATATTGTCGTTTGCCTTTATCATATCCTCACGTGTCTTCAGCAGGGCTTTCCATTCCTTGCTGAAAAGCTTGCTCGTGTCAATCTTGAAGTTCTCGGAACCATACTCGTCCATGCGGGTCAGCAGGTAGCTGACCGTGATCTTATTGACATCGATCGCCGGCTGGTAGTATGCCACACGGTCGTCATTCCCGTAATTCACCTCGATGATGATGTTCAACTCCGTGAGCAGGTATAAGATCTGTGTCGTTATGCGGATAGGGATGCGGTAAGCGTCGGATAGCTCGTCGGCTGTATAGGGTTTCTCGCCTTTCACGAATCGTTTGATGATCAGCGAGGCGATCAGTAGGGTCAGGAAATCCTTGTACCGGCGGCTGATACTTTTGCTGTCCCTCTCAAAGCTGAATTTCTTCACGTTCTGGGAGGCGTACGACAGCTCTGCGCCAAACAAGCAAATCAACCAAGAAAGCTGCAACCAGAGCAACAACAAAGGCAGTGCGGCGAAACTACCGTAAATAGCGTTGTACTTGCTCACCCAAATCTGCCCGCTGATATAAATAAATTGGAACAACTGGAAGGCGCAACCAGCGATAAAGCCTGCCACCAACCCGTTCACGAACCTCACTTTCGTATTCGGCAGGGAGACGTACAGCCCCGTGAAAGCCAATGTCGTGATAATATAGGGCGCTATATGCAAGAACAACTCCATGAGCGGCGTAAAAAATAAGTATTGCCCCAAGAACGAGTTCTGCAAGGTAGACATGAAGATGGACAAACCGCTGGATGCCGTCATCAGCACCGGCAGCACGAGGAATAAGGCCAGATAATCGGATATCTTCCGGTACCACGGCCGGGATTTCTGGATTTGCCAGATATCGTTGAACGTATCCTCTACGGACGAGATCAAGTTGATCACCGTATAAAACAACAAAATCAAACCGACCCCGATGATCACTCCCCCCTGCGCCTGCGCCAGATAGCTCTCCACGAACTCGAACGCCTTGTTCAGCTCCATCTCGTGCCCGGGGAAATAATCGAACAACTCCTGCCGTACCGTCCCTTGGAAACCGAAGCCCTTAGCTATACCTAATAATACGGCCAGCAAAGGTACGATAGATAACAAGGTACTGTAGGTAAGCGCCGACGCCTTGGTTTGCAGGTTCTCGCTCTGGAAACCCCGCACGGCGAGTATAACCGTCTTGATGATATTGATATAAATCTCCTTCAGCCCACTAACTTCATTCTCGGTAATCCGCCAAATGTCGTAGGTTACGAAACGGATGGTTCGTGCTAATAATGCGCTGATCCGTTCTCCAATAGGTTTCTTTTCTTCCCGTGGCTTGTTTTTGGGCATATCGGCACATGATTTAATTGGCAAAAAAAAGCAGTCTGCCTATAAGCCGGGTCCTGTACCTCTTTGGAAAGAGGCGCCTGCCATTTATCTTGTCTTACCGTCGCCGGTAAGCTTTAGCGGTCTACCCCCCGGCATCGGACGAGCCATCCTACATGCGCCGGTATACATGACCTTACAACCCATAAGACGTACGGCATCCTATATTACTATAAGATCCGGTGAGCTCTTACCTCACCTTTTCACCCTTACCGGACGAGTCCGGCGGTTATTCTCTGTTACGTTACTCTACCCTCACGGACAGCTTCCCGTTAAGAAGTATGGTGCTCTGTGTTGCCCGGACTTTCCTCACACCCGAAGGTGAGCGACAGACCAGCAGACTGCGATAGGACAAAGATAGGTATTTTAGTTGACAGTTGACGGTCGGCGGTTGACAATTATTTTGTAGACGCATAGGAGAGATAGGATAACATTTTCTTTTTCAGCCGTAAACATATTCTGTCTCCTAGGTGTTTTTTATACGAACAGAGATTCTAGATTGCCAGTAACCGACTGTCATTTATCGATTGCCGACTGTCAGTTATCGCGTGTCAACTGTCAATTCGTCTGCTGTTTAATTGTTAAAAAGGTACTTTGCAATACACAGTACTGTTAAGTGCGGTTAAGCCCCTGTGATGCCTCGTTAAAAGTGATAAAAAATACGATGGAAATGGAATATCCGCACAATTTTTGAGTTTTCTTTGCCGTAAAGAAACTGTTAAATTTAAGTGTTTAATTAAATAAGAAAAGTATGAAAAATATCTGGAAGAATGTGCTTGGTGTTGCTCTGATAGCAGCCATTAGTTCTGGTGCCGCGATCGGAACGAGTACTTACCTGATGAATAAGAATCAGCGTCCGGTGGAGTTGGCCTCCGGAGTTGAGAATACCTTCAAGCAACCGTACCGATTGACGAATTATGGAACCGTGGCCGCCGAGAATATCGATTTCACTACGGCCGCCGAGAGCGCCATCCACGGGGTTGTCCATATCAAGGCCACGGCTAACGCGCAAGCCTCTAACGGGGACGGCGGTCAGCAGTATATGGACCCGTTCGAGTATTTCTTCGGCTTCGGTGGCCGTGGAGGGTTCCAACGTCCGCAACAGCAACCTCGTGTGGGCGCCGGCTCGGGTGTCATTATCTCTACGGATGGTTATATCATCACGAACAACCACGTGATCGACGGAGCCGATGAGCTGGAGGTTACCTTGAACGATAACCGGAAATTCCCGGCAAAGATTATAGGGGCTGATCCGACAACAGATATCGCCTTGATCAAGATCGAGGCAACCGACTTACCTACGATCCCCTTTGGTGATTCAGAGAAGTTGAAAGTAGGTGAGTGGGTGTTGGCGGTAGGTAACCCGTTTAACTTGACCTCTACCGTTACGGCAGGTATCGTGAGCGCTAAGAGCCGTGGTAACATCGGCGCCGGTGGCAAGGATCGTAGCAAGATCGAGTCGTTTATACAGACAGACGCCGCCGTGAACCCGGGTAACAGTGGTGGGGCGCTAGTGAACACGAAAGGCGAGTTAGTCGGTATCAATACCGCTATCTACTCCGAGACCGGTAACTTCGCCGGATACTCTTTCGCCGTGCCTATCAGCATCGCCGGTAAGGTGGCTAACGACTTGAAGCAATTCGGAACCGTGCAGCGTGCTGTATTAGGCGTATTGATACAAGACCCGCAATACGTGCCCGACGCTGAGAAAGAGAAAGTGAAAGTATTCGAGGGCGCTTACGTAGGTGGTTTCGCCGAGCGCAGCTCCGCTAAGGAAGCCGGAATCGAGAAGGGTGACGTGATTGTAGCTGTGAACGGCGTGAAGATCAAATCGTCTAGCGCTTTGCAAGAGCAGATCAGCAAATACCGTCCGGGCGACAAGGTAGAGTTGACGATCAACCGCAACGGTAGCACGAAGAAATTCACGGTAGAACTCCGTAATGCGCAAGGTAGCACCAAGGTCGTGAAGGGTGGTGACAGCGCAGAGGTTATGGGCGCAGCGTTCAAGGCTTTGAACGACGAGCAGAAACGTAAGTTAGGTGTAAGTTATGGTATCGAGGTCACCGGTCTGACCAGCGGCAAACTGAAAGACGCCGGTATAAAGAAAGGCTTCATTATCATGATTGTAAACAACCAGAAGATCTCTGCTCCGGAAGACTTGGAAAAGATTGTGGAAAGCATACTTCAAGGACGTACGGAAGATCAAGGCCTCTTCATTAAAGGCTTCTACCCGAACGGACGTACGAAGTACTATGCGATAGATCTTGCCGAATAAGATAAACAAGGACTGTAGTCTTATAGGTGTGAAAAGATTGTTAAAGGTTTTTAATTGGCTGGATGTGGGGTGCATCCAGCCAATTCTTTCAACAAAAATGGTTATCTTTGCACCCCGTATTCTCAATTAAACAAATTGAATGAGACAATTAAAGATCACAAAGTCCATTACCAACCGCGAAAGCGCTTCGCTGGATAAATATCTTCAAGAGATTGGTCGAGAAGATCTTATCACGGTAGAAGAGGAAGTGGAATTGGCACAGGCTATCAAAAGAGGAGACCGTAGGGCGTTAGAGAAATTGACCCGTGCGAATCTCCGTTTCGTCGTTTCTGTGGCTAAGCAATATCAGAACCAAGGTTTGAGTTTGCCCGACCTTATTAATGAGGGTAACTTAGGCTTGATCAAGGCTGCCGAGAAATTCGATGAGACGAGAGGTTTCAAGTTTATTTCCTATGCTGTATGGTGGATTCGCCAATCTATTCTGCAAGCTTTGGCAGAGCAGTCAAGAATCGTGCGTCTTCCGTTGAACCAAGTAGGCTCGCTGAACAAGATCAGCAAGGCCTTCTCCAAGTTCGAGCAGGAAAACGAGCGCAGACCGTCTCCAGAGGAACTTGCTGATGAGTTGGATATCCCGGTGGATAAGATTTCCGATACCTTGAAGGTGTCCGGACGTCATATTTCCGTGGATGCCCCGTTCGTGGAAGGTGAAGACAACAGCCTTTTGGATGTGCTTGTGAACGATGACGCTCCTATCGCGGACCGGTCGTTAATGAACGAGTCATTGGCTAAGGAAATTGATAGAGCGCTTGCTACACTGACCGAAAGAGAATGTGAGATAATCAAGATGTTTTTCGGTATTGGCTGTCAGGAAATGACATTGGAAGAGATTGGCGACAAATTTGGCCTCACTAGAGAGCGTGTCCGCCAGATCAAGGAAAAAGCAATCAGAAGATTAAGACAAGGAACTCGTAGCAAGCTTCTAAAATCGTATTTAGGCTAATTTAAGGAATTATTGAGTTGGCGAAGGCTCCGGTCCGAAAAGGATTGGGAGCCTTTATTTTTTTTCTTAACTTTGCCACTGGAATATAATACCATAAAAACTATATAAATGACTACAAGACGTAATTTCCTGAAAACAGGATCTATTTCCTTGGCCGGCCTGTTGGTTGGCGAGAAGGTATACTCCGCCGTGAGTACGCCCGACAATAAAAAGAGTTTTAGCACGATCGCCTCTAAGGTGACCGGCGATTACGCCAGCAAGCGCCCGGCTCCCGAGGCCCGTAAGTTTACCTCCAAGGCGGTAGAGGAGCAACTGAAGGCTTCCAAGGCCCGTATCAAGGACCCGAAGCTGGCTTGGATGTTCGAGAACTGCTACCCGAATACCTTGGACACGACCTGTGAGTTCAAGATGGTAGACGGCAAGCCGGATACGTTCGTGATCACCGGAGATATTCACGCCATGTGGTTGCGTGACTCCTCGGCGCAGGTTTACCCCTTCGTCACCTTGGCGAAGAAGGATAAGGACTTGCGGCAAATGCTGGTCGGAGCTATCAATCGCCAGACCGCCTGCATCCTGATCGATCCCTACGCTAACGGCTTCAACGAAGGCCCTACCGGGAGCGAGTGGGAGAGCGACCGCACGGAGATGAAGAAAGAGCTTCACGAGCGTAAATGGGAGATCGACTCGCTTTGCTACCCGATCCGCTTGGCGTATCATTATTGGAAAGAGATTGGCGATACCTCCGTATTCGACAACAAATGGGAGAAGGCAATGGAGGCCGTTTACCGTACCTTCCGTGAGCAACAGCGCAAGGATAGCCTCGGGCCGTACCGTTTCTCCCGTGTGACGGACCGCCAAGGCGATACCCTCTTGAACGATGGTTGGGGTAGCCCGGTGAACCCGGTGGGCCTAATCGTCTCTTCTTTCCGTCCTTCCGACGACGCTACGCTGTTCGGCTTCTTGGTACCATCGAACTTGTTCGCTATCACCTCGCTTCGCCATGTCGCGGAGATTCTTCGTGCCGTAAGAAACAACACGGATTTGGCCGGCCGTTGCGAGGCGTTGGCCAACGAGGTAGAGGAGGCCGTGAAGAAATACGCCATCGTAGAGCATCCGGAATTCGGTAAGGTATACGCCTTCGAGGTGGATGGCTACGGCAGCCGTGTTTTCATGGACGACGCTAACGTACCGAGCTTGCTGGCTTTGCCGTTCTTGGGTTGCGTGGACGTGAACGACCCGGTTTACCAGAATACCCGTCGCTTGGTGCTGAGCCCTTCCAACCCTTACTTCTTCAAGGGAAAGGCCGGCGAGGGCATCGGCGGTCCGCATATCGGTTTCAACTATATCTGGCCGATGAGCTTGATCATGCGTGCTACGACTTCCAACGACGAGAAGGAGATCCGGTATTGCATAGAGACGCTTCGTGATACGGACGGAGGCACGGGCTTCATGCACGAGTCTTTCCATAAGGACAATCCTTCCGATTACACCCGCTCGTGGTTCGCTTGGACGAATACTCTGTTTGGCGAGTTGATCGTGAAGCTGCAATCCGAAGGCAAGCTGAAAGACCTCCTCGGCTAATATCACCAAGGTTAATATCACCAATTGTAGAGACGGGACATGCCCCGTCTCTACAAGTCTGTAGCTGAGTGTATTTAGGCAAAATCAATCAAAACAACATAAATCTAAGCGGAATACATGAAAACAAATAAACTATTCATTCTGACAGGTCTGGCGGCGATAGCCTCCACCTCCTGTAGCCAAAAAGAGAATACGTCCGGGCAGCCCGCCAAGCCCATGAATATCCTTTACATCATGACGGACGATCACTCCTTCCAAACCATCAGCGCCTACGACAAGCGATACATCCAAACCCCCAACATCGACCGCATCGCAAACGAGGGCGTACGTTTCACCAATAGCTTCGTAGCCAACTCCATCAGTGGCCCCAGCCGTGCCTGCATGCTGACCGGCAAGCACAGCCACAAGAACGGCTTCATCGATAACGCCCATACCTTCGACGGCTCGCAGCAGACCTTCCCGAAGCTATTGCGTAAAGCTGGCTACCAAACCGCCATGATCGGTAAATGGCACCTCACCTCCGATCCCACCGGTTTCGATTACTGGAACATCCTCGTAGGCCAAGGCGATTACTATAACCCCATCTTCATCGATAACGGCGAGAAGCGTCAGATCGAAGGGTACGCCACGAACATCACGACCGATCTGGCTCTTGATTGGCTGGACAATAAACGAGACAAGAGCAAGCCTTTCTGCCTCCTGCTGCACCATAAGGCCCCGCACCGTACTTGGATGCCCGATACCTGCGACCTGCGTCTTTACGATGATGTGACCTTCCCGCTGCCCGAGAACTTCTACGACGATTACGCCGGCCGCATCGCCGCCTCGGAGCAGGAGATGAGCATCATCAAGGATATGGATATCGTATACGACTTGAAAATGGCCGATAAGGAGAACGAGATCCATTCCTCCAACGCCGATCTGGAGAAGTACGGCCGTGAGCTTTATAACCGCATGAATCCGGACCAGAAAGCCGCTTGGGACGCCTATTACGATCCGATCATCCAAGACTTCAAGGCGAAGAAACGCACGGGTAAGGAGCTGGCTGAGTGGAAATACCAGCGTTATATGCACGATTACCTTCGGGTGATCCATTCCGTGGATCGGAACATCGGTATCGTGCTCGATTATCTGGAGAAGAACGATTTGCTGGATAACACGTTGATCGTCTACACCTCCGACCAAGGATTCTACATGGGCGAGCATGGCTGGTTCGACAAGCGCTTCATGTATGAGGAATCCTTCCGCACCCCGTTGCTGATGCGTCTGCCGGGTGGCAAGAAGGGTGATATCCCGCAGCTCGTGCAGAATATTGATTACGCCCCCACTTTTTTGGAACTGGCCGGAGCCCCCATCCCAGCCGACATCCAAGGCGAGTCCTTGCTTCCCTTGCTGAAAGGCGAGCGGCCGGAGAACTGGCGTAACTCCCTTTACTATCATTACTACGAGTATCCCGCCGAGCATTCCGTGAAGCGTCATTACGGCATACGTGACGATCGTTATAAATTGATCCATTTCTACAACGACATCGACGTATGGGAGCTTTACGACCTCCAAGAAGATCCCCACGAGATGAATAACCTTTACGGTAAGCCCAGTTACGAGGCAGTGACGAAACGCATGCGAGACGAGCTTTATAAGCTGCAAAAACAATATGATGACCCCGTGGGAATACGCTTCAATGTGTCGGACTGATGAGAGCGGACATTCGTGTTCTGTTATCAGATTTTTTAATTAGTTGTGGATTAAGGTGTATAAAGGACTTGGAACTTGGGGGATGAGAAGTTGAGTCTTTGCGCTTGATGACTTAGCTCTTTGCGCTCTTTGATTTAAGTCATTGGCTTGAAGGAATTAAGTCTATCGTATGGCTCTTCTTTGCTTATGCGTGTATCGAATTAAAAAATGACTATAGGCAGGTTTCAAGTTTCAAGGTTTCA